>WNGD01000275.1_pt1 | contig 52327 bp, 50 predicted proteins | sample 5400671 | NCBI WGS metagenome assembly WNGD01 (sample SAMN13153369, study PRJNA577476) | soil metagenome | isolation source: 40 cm soil or saprolite under grassland replicate 2 | place: USA:California | collected 2016-06-15 | reverse complement strand
AATTTTCACCATGAACCGCGCATTGCAGTGGAAATTAATTGCCGGCTTCATACTCGTCTTCATCGCTGGTGGAATGACGGGTGCTTTTCTTGGTGGGGTACATGCGCGTCATCTTTTCTTTGAGTTTCATCAGCCCGGTCTGATGGCTATAAGAATGCGAGACCGGCTCCGCACGGAGCTGCATTTGACGCCAGAACAGGTCGCCAAAATATCGCCAATAATCGATAAAACGGCCGCGCAACTCCAGCAAGTGCGGCGTGATACTGGCCGGCGTGTCCACGAGATCATGACCGAGGCGCACCAGCAAATGGCTGCAAACCTCACGGACGAACAGCGCCAAAAATTGAAACAAATTGAAGAGCGACATCGCCGCTCGCATCACGGTCACTGGCCACACGAATTTACGCCGGAACCGTCACTAACTCCGTAGAAATCATCTCATAAACACGGAGAAGCAAATTGCCCGCGAAACTTGACTGCTTTAAGCAGTCAAGTTCCCACTCGCTTTCGAGGGAAGAAGGTTAACTCGAGTGGTGTCTCGACCTCAACTGAATCGAGGCGCTCCGGGGAAAGACGGCGATGCAGCGCCGCTACAACGCTTCAGCGCGACGGTGCGGGCCATGACCTACAAATGCAGCCCATTTTTAAAAAAGATTCGTTCGCGTTCGACGTTTGCGCCCCGGCTCAGGAAGAAATCGCGCAGTTCGGGCGTGTAATAGTCCCCATCGAAAAGGGGGTTGAGACCAAAAAAAACTTTGCCGCCCGGGACGAGGTGCCGCTCCAGGTCGCGCAGGAAAAAATCCCACTCCGCTGATCCCCAGCGTCGTTTCGACGGGTGGTAGAGATTAAAATTGACCGAGAACGCAGTGATCCAGTCGAACTCGTGACCGAAATCGGGCAACGGCTCGAACGCGCTAATCTTCCAAAGCACACGTGGAACACCGAAAAGCGCGAGCAATTCGGTAAACAGAGCGATGTGCCCGACGTCGAGACCGAGTACAGAATGGCCAAGTTTTTTTAGGATGAATAAGAAAAATCCGCCGCCGCAACCGAGATCGAGCACGCGTTTAGGCATTGAGCGATGGAGTTTCAAATCTTGCACGCGTTCCCGATTCAATCGCAACCATGGCTCGACATTCGCGTACTTGGCATAGCCCGCTTGCGAATTCGCATAACGCTGCTGGATTTCGCGCAGACGTTCTTGATCGATGCTGGCCAGCAAGGGCCGAAGCGGGACGCGAAAAATGGAGCGTTGCGCTCTGCGCCAGCCACGTTGGTAAGTCAGTGGCTCGGTAAATTTGAGGAGTTTATGGGACAGTTTCATTTCGTGTCCTGCAACACAGATTCCATGATTTCCCGTAGAAGTCGCGGCCCGCGATAAACGAAGCCAGTGTAAACCTGAAGGAGTTGCGCGCCCGCATCAAATTTTTTGCGAGCGGATTCCGCGTCCGAAATTCCACCGGAAGCGATGACTGGAATTGTCGATCTTGCAGCGATGCTGCGTACCAGTGCGGTCGATTTTTCCTGCAACGGCGCCCCGCTCAAACCGCCCTCCTGATTAAGGGTCGGCGGAATTGATGAATGATCGAGCGTTGTGTTAGTCGCGATAATTCCCGCAACGTTATTTTGTTCACAGGTCGCGATGATCTCTTCCAGCTCGGTGGCCAACAGGTCCGGAGAGATTTTGACCAGCAGCGGTTTGGCGCTTGGGTTCTCATCGCGAATCGCCCGAAGCAACTGGGAAAGCGCCGCCGGTCGCTGGAGCTCACGTAACCCAGGAGTATTTGGCGAGCTGACATTCAACGCGACGTAATCGGCAAACTCACGAAGCAATCGGAAGGAGTATAGGTAATCATCTGTTGCTCCTTCCAGCGGCGTGACCTTCGATTTCCCAATATTGATCCCGACCCGGCAGTTGCCGGGCCATCGTCCACCGTCGCGCAGCTTGCGCAGTCGTTCCGCGATGATCTCGGCGCCGTCGTTGTTAAAACCGAGACTGTTGATGAGCGCCTGTTGCTCGGGAAAACGGAAGATGCGCGGCTTTGGGTTTCCCGGCTGCGCTTTGGCGGTCACCGTGCCGATTTCGATGAACCCGAAACCCAGCGCTGCCCATGCAGGCAGGGCGACACCGTTCTTGTCCAATCCAGCCGCGAGTCCGATTGGATTCGGAAAGTTTACCCCAAAAACTGTTTTTGGTTTCGATGGCGGCTGAAAACAATTCAGCGGGCGCAGGGCAATATCGACATGGGACGCGCCACGCAAAAGCGCGATCGCAAGATGATGTGCGGCCTCGGGATCGAGCGAAAACAGGAGCGGCCTGCCGAATCGCTCGTAAGCATTCTTCATTTGCCGGTCTTGATTGGAACATAGCCATCCTGGCTGTGTGGCGAGCCACGCTTCCAGTATGGCTCTGCGCAGGCTGGAAGCCCATGCGCCGGGACAGGCAGGATGCCTATCTTCCGCGATGCTTTCATTTGCCGATGCAAAATTGTCCGAAGACCGAATCGAGAATTTGTTCGACGTCGACCGCGCCAATTACCTCTCCAACCGCTCGCAATGCCTCGTTAAGATCGACCGCAACATATTCCGGCGACAACCTCTGGCCCAGTGCTGCTCCCGCGCGATCGCACGATTCCAACGCGCGGCGCAGGCAATTGCGATGCCGGGCATTAATCGCGACTGTGCTCTCCGGCCTCAGATTTTGTTTGGTTATGCGCGCCAGAATTTCCTTTTGCAGTTCTGGCAGGGCTTCTCCCGTCATGCACGAAACCCGCAAAGCACGAAAATTTTTCCAGTCACTGTCTTCAGGCAGATCGCTTTTGTTCAAAACTACAATTTCATTGGAGTCGCCCAGCCGTTCATCGAAATGCGAAGGCTTGGGCGCGTTGCGATCTGCAATGTGCAGACGCAAGTCAGCCAGTTGCAGCGATCTTTCGGTGCGCACAATTCCTTCACGCTCGAGTTCGGTTGCGGAAGCTCGCAGGCCGGCAGTATCAAGTAAACGGATTGGCAGACCATCCAGATTGGCCGTCTCTTCGATGGTATCGCGCGTGGTGCCGTGCGTCTCGCTCACGATCACTCGGTCATAGCCGAGAAGCCGATTGAGTAAACTCGATTTGCCAGCATTCGTCGCTCCGTAAATCACCACCCGCACGCCTTCGCGCAAAATGCGCCCTTGATCAGCAGTGGCGAGCAGCGCGGCGATTTCCTCGCGAACAGAACCGAGTCGCGCGCACAACGTTTCTCCTTTATCGGGTGAAATCCCTTCCTCCGGAAAATCGATCGATGCGTCGATGTGCGCGAGCAGTGAAACAAATTCATCGCGAATTTTCCTGATCTTCTCGCCGAGCCCGCCTTCGAGCTGCTCGGTGGCGGAACGAAGCGACAGATCGGTTTTGGCGCGGATCAGATCGATCACCGCCTCAGCCTGTGTCAGGTCCATTTTCCCGTTGAGAAATGCGCGCTCGGTAAATTCACCCGGCCGGGCCGCGCGCGCGCCGGCGCGCAAACACACTTCAAGAACCTTCGCCGTCACCAGTGTTCCGCCGTGGCAACTGATCTCGGCCAAATCTTCGCCGGTGTAACTGGCCGGCGCGCGATGGATCGAGAGCATCACCTGGTCGGTCAACCGGCCTTCGCCATCGACGATCTCGCCGAAATGCTGAACATGCGATCCGAATCGCGACGGATTTTCTTTGCCGCGAAAAATCTTCTCAGCAACCTCGATCGCGTTCACGCCCGAAATGCGGACAAGCGCGATTGCGCCTTCACCGGCGGGTGTTGAGATGGCGGCGATTGTGTCAGCGACAGTCATAGAGGTTCGCTGCAATCCAGGTGAGCCCGAGATTTAGGGGCAGAGACATCTTGTCTGCGGGGCAGGCTGCAAGCCTGTGCTACTTGAGAACATCTTTCAACGCGGCGATGCATTTCTTGTTTTGCTCCATTGTGCCCACCGAAATGCGGACCCACTCAGGTAAATTGTAGCCCTTAAGCGGTCGCACGATGACTTTCCGCGCCAGCAGCCTTTCGAAGACCGCGGAACCGTCGCCGACATTTACCATCACGAAATTCGCGACGCCGGGCACAAACCGGACCTTCATCTCGCCAAATTGTTCCTGGAGATAACTGCGGCCTTCATCGACGACACGTTTCGTCTCGCGCTCATGCGCATCATCGTTCAGGGCCGCGAGCGCGCCAGCGTGGGCGATACTGTTCACATTAAATGGTTGTCTGGTCTTCTGAAGCACTTCGATCAAGTCGGCCCGCGCGACGCCGTAGCCGATGCGCAGACCGGCGAGTCCGTGAATTTTGGAAAAGGTGCGCAGGACGACGATGTTCCTGCCTTCGCGAACAAATCGCAGCGTGTCTGGCGGATTATCGAGAAACTCAAAATAGGCTTCATCGAAAACGACTATAATATTTTCCGGAACACGCGACATGAAACGGTCAATCTTGCGCTGCGAAATCAAGGTGCCGGTTGGATTGTTGGGATTGGGGACAAAAATAAGCCGGGTTTTCGGCGTTATTGCGTCCAGCATTGCATCGAGGTTCTGCTGAAAATCCGGGCTCGGCGTTTCAATTGTCTGCGCGCCGAAAGAGGTCGCGATCAATTTGTACACGATAAAGGCATACTCAGAGGTGATCACGTCATCGTGGAGATTGAGAAACGCGTGGCCGAGAAATTCGATCACTTCGTTCGAGCCATTGCCCGAAATAATATTCTTCGGAGCGAGACTGAGTCTGGCCGCAATTGCTTTGCACAAGTAAAATCCGCCGCCATCCGGATATAGGTGCGCGTTCTCCGCTGCAGAGCGCGTCGCTTGAATTGCCTTTGGGGAGGGGCCAAGCGGATTCTCGTTTGAGGCCAGCTTGGTGATGGCGCCTGGATCGACATCGAGTTCGCGCGCCGTTTCCTCGATCGGTTTTCCCGGTTGGTAAACAGCAAGGTCGCGCAATTGTGGGTTTGCCAGTTCCCAAATTGAAGTCATGCGCGAGAGATTAACTGCAGTGGGACAAGTTTCCAACTTGCCGTACCGACGCTGGCTCGCCGCGGCGAGCGCCACAACAAAAAGCTGTGCAGGCCGCGCAGTTTGTCGCAATGTTTGCATGGCGAACATTTGGCGGATTGCAAAGACGATTTTAGGTTTACCCGTGGACGACGAAATCATCTACCTCGATAATAACGCCACGACGCAGCTCGACCCCGCAGTGATCGAGGAGATGCTGCCGTTTTTGACGAAGTATTACGGCAACCCTTCCAGCGGTTACGCGTTTGCCGCCAAAGCTCGAAAAGCCGTCGATCTTGCGCGGGAGCGGCTGGCGGCGTTGTTGGGATGTGAACCCTCGGAAATTGTTTTTACCAGCGGCGGGACAGAATCGAACAATACGGTAATCAACTCCGCGCTGCAGTTCGACCCGCGCGGCAAACATGTCGTCACGAGCGCCGTCGAACACAGCGCAGTGCTGCGCCCCTGCCAGGACCTCGCGAAACGCGGGTGCGAGGTGACATTTCTGGGCGTGGATCGACATGGCAACGTCGATCTTGCCGAACTGGAGGCAACGATTCGCCCGGAAACGGCATTCGTTTCGATGATGTGGGCAAATAACGAAACCGGCGTGTTATTTCCGGTTGAGAAAATCGCTGAGATATGTCGCGAGAAAGGCGTTCTGTTTCACACTGACGCGGTGCAAGCGACCGGAAAAATCCCGGTTCGCATGCACGATACGGCGATCAATTTCCTTTCCCTCTCGGCGCACAAATTTTATGGGCCAAAAGGCGTCGGCGCGCTTTATGTCAATCGGCGAACGCGCTTTCACCCCTTGATTGCTGGCGGAGGTCAGGAAGACGGGCGCCGGGGCGGAACAGAAAACGTTGCGGCGATTGCCGGCTTGGGGAAAGCCGCCGAGCGCGCTGTCGAATATCTCTCAGAGGAAAAAGCGCCCGTTCGTTCCATGCGCGACCGTTTTGAAAAAGCGATCCTGGAAACGGTGAGTGGAGCATCGGTTAACGGCGCCGGTGCCGCCCGCGTCCCAAACACATCGAGTTTCTCATTTGAAGGAATCGAGTCTCCAGCAGCGCTTCTTTTATTGGATCGATATCGCATTTGTTGCTCGGCCGGGTCAGCCTGCCGCACGGGTTCGCAGGAAGCTTCGCACGTGCTGCGTGCGATGAACTCGGACGCGAATGGTGCGCGGCGCAGTTTGCGCTTTTCTTTCGGTCGCTTCAACACCGACGCGCAGATCGATCGCGTCGTTGAAGTCGTTCCGAAAGTTATCGAAAAGCTGCGTCAGATGGCGACGCCTGCTCGCGCGAGTGTCGTTTCATCCTGTAGCCAGAGCGCTGTGAGCCGCTTCGTCACGCGATTTCTTTCCTTTGGTGTTTAAAGAAAAGCTGACCGCGGATTCCGCTGATGACGCAGATTTACAACTAGGGAATCAGATTCCCTATTCGCTCCGCGTTATTTGAGTTTTAATCTCGCCAGGCTGACGAGATGCGTTTAAAACTCGACGCGGCGGTCATTAAAAATAAATCTGGATTGGGGATAAGGGCAGGAAGCTTTTCTCCCGAAGCTTTCTTCCCCTTTTCAGACGTCCCGCCTGAGGCGGGCAGGGTCAACCCGCCCGGGGAAAAACCAAAATCTGATCCTCATTGCCTGCATCGGATTTTTGTCAAAAGCGCAAGGGGTGGGTCCCGACACGGACGGTTCCTTACCCGGCTCTAACAATGGCGAAGGTATTGGGGTGCTCGTCAGCCGCACCACTGGTGTCTGGAACACCGGCGCTGGTTTCGAGGCGCTTAACCACCTCACTGCCGGCAACCAAAATACGGCGACGGGTCTTCGCGCCCTGACTAACGATATCAACGGCGGCTTCAACACCGCCACTGGCGTTTTATCACTCTTTAGCAACACCAGCGGGTTTTTCAATAGTGCCACAGGCGCTTATTCGCTCGCTAACAACATTAGCGGCAGCAACAACACAGCCAATGGTTACGCTGCGCTCTATCGCAACACCGCCAACGGCAGCACGGCCACTGGTTTTGCGGCGCTCTACCACAACACGACCGGCACCGAGAACACGGCTAATGGCGCTAATACGCTCTTTAACAACACACCGGCTTCGTCAACACGGCCGTTGGAGCGGCCGGCCTTTTAAACAACACGGAAGGCAGCGGCAACACGGCCATCGGTTTTGATGCGCTCTTTAGCAATCCTGATTTGGTGGTGCGCGACGGGAGGGCAAAGTCAACACCGTGCGCTACGAAGCGGTAAACGCGATGCTGCTAAGCGAGTTCCTGAAAGAGCACCGCAAAGTGGAGGAATTAGCATCGACGGTTGCAAAGCAGCAAGTGACAATCGCGCAGCAGCGAAGGGACTTCCAAGCAAAGATTGGCAAACTTGAAGCAACGATCACTGCGCAGCTCAAAGAGGAGGCAGAGCAAATCCAGAAGGTGAGCGCGGCCCAGATTGAAGCGAACCGATCTGCGCCGCAAGTAGTCTTGAACAATCCCTAAAAGTCCCCGCATCATAGCTTGCGTGTTGCCGGGGTCAGCGGCCCCGGCTACAGCTCCAATCGGATCGACAATTTCCTTGCAGGGCAATATGGTGCGCGAAGGTTCTTCTTATGGAGCAGACGCCACGAGATCCTGCCGCTTCGCGCTACGAGCACGCCGCCCAGGGCTTGCGTCGAAGCGATCTCGATCCCGATCCGATCAAACAATTTGCAAACTGGTTCACGGCCGCGATCGAGGCCGGGATTCGGGATGTCAACGCGATGAGCCTGGCCACCGCCGGTCACGACGGCAAATCATCAGTGCGGATTGTTTTGTTGAAAGGTTTCGACCAGGATGGTTTCGTCTTTTTTACCAACTACGAAAGCGAAAAAGGAAAACAGCTCGAAGCCAATCCCTATGCGGCGCTGGCGTTTTACTGGATCGAACTGGATCGGCAAGTTCGCATTAGCGGGAAAGCGGAAAAGACTTCGCGCGAGGAATCGCAAACTTACTTTCATTCGCGCCCGCTCGGCAGCCAACTGAGCGCGTGGGCCTCGCGTCAAAGTGAGGTGCTCGATGGACGCCGCGTATTGGACGCGCGCATGGCAGAGATGACAGAACGTTTCGGCGGTAAACCCATTCCGTTGCCGCCACATTGGGGCGGATATCGACTGAAACCCGAGGTGATGGAATTCTGGCAGGGACGCCCGAATCGTTTGCATGATCGTTTTCGTTACCGGCTACAGGCTGACGGCGCATGGTTGATTGAACGCCTCGCGCCGTGAATGCGCACCAATCCCAGCTCGCGATGGTGGATCGAGCAGTCCCTTGCCCGATGCTACAGTGGGGGCGAAGCCGCATTTATTTTAGCATCGCCCGGCAGAGCGGCCGATCCACCTTGCGACGATAATACCGTGAACATCGACATCGTCCGCGGCGATATTACGACCCTCCATGTTGATGCCATCGTCAATGCCGCGAACACGACCCTTCTCGGCGGCGGTGGAGTCGATGGCGCGATTCATCGCGCCGCTGGACCCGAATTGCTCGCAGAATGTCGAGCACTCGGCGGGTGTCAGCCCGGCGAAGCGAAGATCACTCGCGGATATAAACTACCAGCGCGTTATGTCATTCACACAGTCGGCCCGTTTTGGACCGGCGGTAAGCGCGGCGAGCCGCAGATTTTGACGAATTGCTATCGCAATTCATTGCTGCTCGCCGTTGAAAACCGAATTAAGACGATTGCCTTCCCGGCGATCAGTTGCGGCGCCTATGGTTATCCGATTCGGGAAGCAACGCGGATTGCCGTTGAAACAACCCGCGAATTCCTCGCGGCCGACGACAAAATCGACAAAGCGATTTTCGTCGTCGCAAGTGATGAAATCCTCCGCGCTTATCAGCGGCTTCTGTAACGGCGCTCTGCCTGCCACGTCGTAGCTTTGCGAAGACGGATGAGCGCCGCATATTTTCTCGGCCAACGGTCGTAGACCGCCGCTAGAGCCAATTAAATTCCGCTGCGGATCCCGCGATCGGGATCACGCGGCCCTATATCATGGCTGATCTTGGCCCAGGCCGCGTGCACGGCGTGCCGAGCATGGTCCCAGGGAAGCGCCGATTCGGCTTTATTTCGCTCGTAGTTGAGCGCCAGATCGCTTTCGATTTCTTCGTACGCCTTCCCTGGATATTTGTGAAACCCTTGGTAACCGGTGCGATACGCCGGCGCGTAATGTGCGTAAGTATAGCCCGCTTTCACGAAGGGCTGCTTTTCGTGGTGTTCCCGCCAGTATTTTTCTTCTTCAGTTGTTGGATTCATAGCTTCTGCCACTCCATGTGCACCATACGCCGCAGCGACGCCGCCGACCACTGTCCCAACTGCGGCGCCTATTGGTCCGCCGATCGCCGCGCCGAGGGCGGCACCAGTTATAGCTCCGCCGGCTGCTCCCACACCGGTGCCAACTGGGTGCGCGCCCGGTTCGCCCGTGATCGGGTCGGTATTTTTCCTCGGTTTTTCCCTCATTCCGTCGGTTGCCCCCTGCAGTATCGCATTACACTGATTCGCGAATTGGCGCGCCAGCGGACGTGAAAGCGTAGCAATTTGAGAGACGCAACTAAACCGCCATTTACGATTCATTTGTATGATTAATCCGAACGAAAATGATCTTACGAGGGACGAACCGCTTCCGACGCAACTCCAGTCGGGCGAAGAAGAAATTGGCTCGAGTGGGCGTGAGCAGTTTCGTCGAGCAACAAAGAAAATTTCCACGACGATGAGCCATACGTGGGATGAGACGAAGGAGAAAGCGGGCCGGGCTCGGGAACGCACGGAGTATTTCGTGCGCGAAAATCCCGTGCCGACCATTCTCGGCGCACTGGGCCTGGGAATCGCGATTGGGTTGGCGATTCGCTACGCCTCGACTAGCGAGCAAAAGACAGAAATTGAGATGAAGTCGCCGCTGGCAAATCTGAACTGGAGTCTTCTTTCGCTGCCTTTTCTCTGGCCGTTGTTCAAATCAGCCAGAGAAAAATATGAAAGCTCGACCGAAGCGATGAAAGATGGCGTGAAGCGACTGAAAAAAATCGACGTCGACCGCTACGCAAAGCCGATCCGCAAGCGTTGGAAGGCGTGGACGCGGTAAGCGTCTCTCGCATTTGAGCGAACAACTACGCGGCTTCGCAGCCTAGGTGGATCGAGCAGTCCCTTGCTCGATGCTAATCCACGCGGCGAAGCCGTATTTAATTTAGCATCGCCCGACGGAGCGGCTGATCCACCCCCAGTTGAATGCGCGCCCATCCTCGCGGAAGATGTAGATCTTCGCATGGCGAATTCCAATGCATCCGAGCAACCGGCCTGGCAGCGCAATCGGGTCTTCGAATTTTTTGCGTCGCTCAAGCTCGCGGTCGTTTTGCTCGCGGTGCTGATCATCGCCGCAATCGCCGGCACGATTTACGAATCGAGTTTCGACGCAAAGGTAGCGCGCGCCTACGTTTACGGTGCGCCCTGGTTCAATCTCTGGCTGGTGTTGCTCGCCGCTAATCTGACCGCATCCGCGCTCTCACGCTGGCCGTGGCGCAAACATCACACGGCATTTCTCATCACGCATCTCGGCATCATAACGTTGCTGACCGGCTCGCTCATCGGCCGAATTTCGGGGATCGAAGGAAGCATCACGCTTTTCAAAGGCGAGGCCCCCACCAATCGCTTGGTGGTCGATGAACATCAGCTTCGCGTGCATGACGTTGATGGAATCATCAAAGGATTTCCCGCGGAATTTTTGCATCATCCGCCGACGCCGCAGCGTCCGCGCTATCTTGGCACCCTCGCGTCTGGCGCGCGTTTGCAGATCGTAGATTACGCGCCGGCGATTGAAGGAAAACTGAATCCGAAACCAGTTGCTGATGGCGGCGTCCCTGCGCTGCATTTCACAATTTCGACCGCCATGATGAACCAACATCTCGAAAGCTGGCTGCTGGTTGACGACCCGCAGCATGGAAGTTTCTCGATGGGACTCGCTAACATCGAGCTCAAACGCGGAATCGTACCATCGGCGTCTTCGAGCACCCGTCTTCGCGAGTCTACGGCCGGGCAAGCGAGCAGAAGTGAAGCGATCGAGCTTGAGGAATCGATTTTCGCGTTCACCAAAGCTCCGGGTGAACAAATCGGCCGCGTCGCCAAAGGTGCAAGCACAGGCGCGAAAGTCCGGCTCGATCAACCGCAGAACGGAAACAAAGGACGAGTCGTAATTTCGCTAGGCGACAAAGAAGCCAGCTTTGATGTGGCGGAAAATCTCGGACGCGAGGTCGGGATCGAGGGAACGGAACTCAAACTCAAGATCGACAATTACTGGCCTGATTTCCGGATTCAGGGTGGTAGACCGAGTTCGCTGAGCGACCAGCCGAACAATCCCGTGGTGCTCATCACGATTCACGGCAAAGCTGCGCCCGCTGCGGAGACGGCTCCGAATCCACACGGTGCTGGCACGGAATTCAACACGACCGGAGGGCCACCCGCGATGCCGCCCGTTGGCGCGGAAGCGCCAAATCATCTCACCCTTTTCATCGCGAACGATGGCGCGATTACTTACGAACTTGTGTCGCGAAAGAATGGCAAATCATCTGGCAACATCGACATGAACAAACCGCTCCCGACCGGTTGGGCCGATTGGCAGTTGAAGATCGACAAGCTGATGCCGCACGCAAAGCAATGGGTCGATTTCACTCCGATTAAGGCGGAAAAGACTTCGATGGCCGCAGATTTGCCGGATGGCGTTCGGGTTCGTCTCGAACAAAACAGCGAAAAGTTTGAGCAATGGGTACCGGCCGGCTGGCAAATCACACTACCGACTTCGCCTAACGCGACGATGATCGCTTATGGCTGGAAAGTTATTGGGTTACCGGTTGGGCTCGAGTTGCTCGATTTCGACGTGAAACGCAATGAAGGGAGCGAGAGTCCTGCCAGCTTTAAGAGTACGCTGCGCGTCGTTACTGCCGACGGAGAGACTGCCACTGGTTCGTGCTGGATGAATAATCCGTTTAGTTTTCCCGGTGCGTGGTGGCGGACGTGGACAGGACTCACTTACAAAATTTCGCAGGCGTCGTGGAATCCGGAAAATCTCGGGCAAAGCACCGTGCAGATTTTGCGCGACCCTGGCTGGCTATTGAAATGGATCGGCTCGCTGCTCGTGGTGATCGGCGTGTTCATGATGTTTTATCTCCAGCCATATCGAAAACAGACCGCAGGCGAACCGATCACGCCTAACGGATCAAAACCGCGAAAACAGAAACGCGAAACAGTGCCTGCTTCAGTGGCAATTGCCGATTGAAGATCGAAGCAGGAGGTTGAAGGTTGGGACCGATGGGAGATTGGAAAAGCATTCAGTCTTTGGCGCTCGTTAGCGTCGTGGCAGTTTTGAGCGCGTGCGTGTCGGGTAAAAAGCCAGCTCGACTCTCCGGCGCGGAGCAACCCGCCTCAGACGGGCCCAAATGGGGGTACTACACCGGTAACCCAGTGACGCGGTGGAATCCGGATGGACTGACAATGACGCTGCTAAGCGAGTTGCGCTACACCGATCCGCACGGAATCGTCTGGGTCGCGCCGGCCGGATCGACAGTGAACGGCGCCTCAATCCCGCGGTCGCTCTGGTCGCTAATGGGCGGACCATTTGAAGGAAAATATCGGGACGCTTCCGTGTTGCACGACGTTTCCTATGAGCAACACAAGCGCCCGTGGCAAGACTGCGACCGGATGTTTTACAACGCGATGCGCTGCAGTGGCGTAAGTGCTGTGGAAGCGAAGACGATGTTTTATGCACTTTACCGTTTCGGGCATCATTGGAAGTTCCCGGTCAAACGCGCTAAACCCGTGAAGTTCGAGGGGGCGCTGGTTGCGCGAGGGGAGGAAATTCCGCGGGCGATCCCGGTCAACGAGAATGACGTCAATGAGGCGCGCGATTGGATTCGTCGCGCACAGCCAAGCTTGGAACAGATCGAGCAGCGAGCCGAGACCGAAGCGTGGTGATTCCGCGCAGCGAGTCGCTTCTCCTACAGTTTGACCCGGTGAGGTCGTAGCGTTGCGAGCACCGATCACTCTACAGCGCTTCTCAACTCAGAGCGCCGCTGTTCTCTATGCCGCTCCCGCAAGCGAAGGTATCCTGGCGGACCTAGGCCGCTTTCGATTCTGACGCAGATGCAGCGCCCTTTTTCTCCAGCGCGGCGGCTAGGACTTCATCGACGTTTTCGACTGGGACGAATTTGAGCTTTTGTTTCGCCTCTTCGGGAACATCGACGAGATCTTTTTCGTTGAGCTTGGGAATGATTACGGTCGAAATACCAGCACGCATCGCGGCCAGGCTCTTTTCCTTGAGGCCGCCGATTGGCAGGACGAGCCCGCGCAAAGTGATTTCGCCGGTCATAGCAACATCGGAACGAACCGGCCTGTTGCTGAAAAGCGAGGCGAGCGCGGTAAACATGGCGATTCCTGCCGATGGTCCGTCCTTCGGCACAGCGCCGGCCGGAACGTGCACGTGAATGTCGATCTTTCGAAAATCCTCTGCATTCGCGCCTAGTTGGCCGTCACGGCTGCGCACGAGACTGAGTGCTGCCTGCACCGATTCTTTCATTACTTCACCGATGTGACCGGTGAGCGTGATGTTGCCTTTGCCTGGATAACGCATCGCCTCGATATGCAGCACTTCGCCGCCGGCAGGCGTATAAGCCAGGCCGGTGACGACGCCTGGCTGACTTGTTTTGAGTTTCGTCTCGCGAACGTACTTGGCTGGCCCCAGTAGTTCGGCCACCCGTTCCGGCGTAATCGTGACGCTTTCAGCTTTTCCGCGCGCGACCTGCGCCGCCACAGCTCGGCAGACCGCGCCGATTTGCCGTTCCAATTCGCGAACGCCGGCCTCGTGCGTGTAATCGTTAATAATCCGACGGAAGGCTTCGTCCTGCCACGCGCATTGCTCTGGCTTGAGACCGTTTTCCTCGAGCTGCCGCCGAACTAAATATCTTTTTGCAATCTCCAGCTTCTCTCGCTCAGTATACCCGGGCAGCGAAATCACTTCCATCCGGTCGCGCAACGGTTCCGGGACAGCATCCATATAATTCGCGGTTGCAATGAAGAGCACCTGCGACAAATCGAACGGCACATCGAGGTAGCGATCGGAAAATGCATGATTCTGGCGCGGATCGAGAACCTCGAGCAGCGCGCTCGCGGGATCGCCTCGGAAATCGGCGCCGATTTTGTCGATCTCATCGAGCATCATCACGGGATTGCGAGTGCCGGCGCGGCGCAGCTCTTGAATAATGCGGCCCGGCATTGAAGCGATATAGGTGCGGCGGTGTCCGCGAATCTCCGCTTCATCCCGAATACCGCCCAAACTCATTCGCACAAACTTCCGACCGAGCGCATCAGCGATCGACTGGCCGAGGCTTGTCTTGCCGACACCAGGCGGCCCGAGAAAACAAAGAATCGGTCCGTGTCCCTGCGGATTTAATTTGCGGACAGCGAGATATTCGATCAGTCGCCGTTTTACTTTTTCAAGATCGTAATGATCGCGATCGAGGATTTGCTGCGCTTGATTTAGATCGAGATTGTCCTCACTGAGCTTGGACCACGGCAGCTCCGCGATCGTTTCGACATAACTGACGATCACTGAATATTCCGGGCTGGCCGGCGGAATAACATCGAGACGCCGCAGCTCCCGATCGGCTTGCGCGACCACCTCTTCCGGAGGTTTTGCCTCCTTCAGCCGCTTGCGCAATCGCTCGATCTGATCAGTCGCGCCGGTCTCTTCGCCAAGCTCGCGCTGGATGGCTTTCATCTGTTCGCGCAGATAGGCGCGTCGCTGCGCCTCGGAAAATTGCGACTGCACGTCCTGCTGCAGCTTCTGCTGAATCTGCGCGATCTCCAGTTGCGCTGAAATACTGGTCTGAACGGTGGCCAGCCGTTTTTCAACGTCGAGTTCCTCGAGAATCGCCTGTTTTTGCGCTGTTTCGACGTTCAAATTCGGCGCGAGAAAATCGGCCAGTTGTTCGGGGTCCTCGATACTGAGCACGGCCGCGCGTGCCTGCTCGGGCACATCGGGAGTGAGCTCGAGAAGTTTCGCAGCCGAATCGCGCAAGTTCCGGAAAGTCGCTTCCCATTCCTTGGTGCTGGGTGGCAGTCTGGAATTGAGCAGCTCGACTTCGGCCCGCAGGTATGGAGCCGTGGCGATAATCTTCCGCAGTGCAAAGCGGCGAAGACCTTGCACCACAATGACAACGTGATTATCCGATTGGCGTAAAAGTTTCAAAACGATCGCCGCCGTGCCGACTGGATAGAGATCTTGTGGTTGCGGATCTTCCTTGGTCTCGTCGCGCTGGGTCAGTAAACCGATGATCTTTGTTTGCGGCAGCGTTTCGTCGAGCAGCTTGATCGATGCGGCGCGGCCAACGGTCAGCGGAAGGATCGTCCCCGGAAAAACGACGAAGCTGCGCAGGGGCAGAATGGAGAGCACGTCGGGAACTTGGGGCGACGATCTCGCGGCGGCATCTCCCATTGCAGGTGAATCCGGTGGCGCTGATTTCGCATTGGTGCCTTGTTGCAAGGCGATTAGCGGTTCTTCATTCATGATTTTAACGGCAGCGAAATCCAGAGAAGACCGTTGCGCTGCTCGGCATGTACTTTTTCAATATCCACTAATGCCGGCAAACGCACCTCGCGCTCGAACGGCCCATAATCAATCTCCATGGCGAGCAATTGCACGGCGCGTCCCTCTGCGTTCGTCGGCTCGGGAACGTCGCGGACCCCTCGAAGAATAAGACGTTCTGGCTCGATCGTGAGATCGATGCGTGAACGTTCAACTCCGGCAAGATCGACACAGACACGAATGCATTTGTCGCAGCGATAGGCGTTGATAGCCGGTTGCCATGTGTGCGCGCCGATCCGCGAAAACTGCAAACGCGCCAGCTCAGATGTCACATCATAGAGCGTGCCGTGCAGCCAGCGCAGTTTAATGCTGCGGTTTGGATCCATCGCAAGTAAACCTCCACCCCGCGCGCTCCATTTTCAACCGACGCGTCGATCCTATCGCACTTTCCCCGGACCCCACAACGCGCGACCAGGCTTGGCACCCGTGTGCTCGCCATCCTTGATGACTTGCACGCCGTTAACGAGAACCTGTTTCACGCCAACGGCATATTGATGCGGTTTTTCGAATGTCGCGAGATCGGAGATCGTCGCAGGATCGAATACGACCACATCCGCGAACATTCCCTCTTTTATAAAACCGCGATGATCGAGACCAAGATTAGTGGCTGGCAACCCGCTTAGCCGTCGCACCGCTTCAGCCATTGGGATCACTTTCTCATCCCGCACATATTTGCCGAGGACGCGCGCGAAATTTCCGTAGGCGCGTGGATGCGGGTTCGATTTCAGGAAGACGCCCTGTGGCGCTTGCGACGCTTCATCCGAACCGAACGAAATCCATGGCTTCGCCAGTTCTTTCTTCACGTTCTCTTCCGACATCAGAAAATAAATACTTTCGATGCGCGATTGATCCTCCAAGATTAAATCCATAATCGTCGTGATCGGATCCTTCCCGCGCATCTTCGCTATCTCGGCGAGCGATTTTCCCGTGAGCGGTTTTAGTTTTTCGGATTTGAATCCGACAAGCAAAATTCTGTCGGGCGAACCTGCGCCAACATAAAGATTTTCCCACTCATCACTGTCTTTGCCCACTTCTGCGGCAATTTTTTCGCGCGTGGCGGGATCGCGCAGCCGCTTGAACAACGCGGGATAGCCGCCGTCTTCGGTCCACGGCGGCAGACAAGCGTCCAGACCCGTGCCGGCCGCTGTGTACGTGTACATGTTCGCCGTGATCTTCAGTCCTTCTTTTTGCGCGGCTTCAATTCGCGAAAGCAGATTGTCGAGCTTGCCCCAGTTTTGTTTGCCGGCGGCTTTGATGTGATAAACCTCTGCGGGAATACCTGCTTCCCGGCTGATCCGGATCAATTCATCCAGCGCTTCGAGGAGTCGGTTTCCCTCGCTGCGCATGTGCGAGATGTATTTGCCCTGGTATTTCGCCGCGACTTTGCAGAGCTGGATTAATTCCTCAGTCTTCGCGTAAAAGGCCGGCGGATAAATCAGAGAAGAGCCAATCCCCAGCGCGCCCGCTTCCATTTCTTTGCGCACGAGCTGGCGCATTTGCTCGAGTTGTTCCGGCGTCGGCGCTTTATCTTCGAAGCCGACCACGTTCTCACGGATCGTGGTTGCGCCGATGAATGAGGCGACGTTGCAGGAAACCCCGCGGCTTTCGAGATAACGCAGATACTCCGCGAGCGTGTTCCATTTGATCTCGTATTTGATGTCTCCTTGCTGGCGCAGCATGTGCTCGCGCACGCGATCGTTCACCGGACCCATCGACTCGCCTTCGCCCATGATCTCGGTCGTAACGCCCTGCCGGATTTCGCTCTGCGAGCGCCCATCCTGAATCAATGACGCGACTGACCATGAGAGCATGTTGATGAACCCCGGCGCGACGGCGAGTCCGTTTGCGTCGATCATTGTCTTCGCTTTCGCCGTTTTAAAATCGCCGACACCTGCAATTCGGTCGCCACGAATCGCAACATCAGCGTGTTTCGGTTCGGCGCCGGTGCCATCGTAAATGGTCCCGTTTTTAATCAAAACATCGAATTCCGTCGACTGCGCAACGGGTTGTCCTTGGGCAAAGATTAAAGATGAGACTTTCAACGTGAAAAAACCGAGAAGACAAAAAAATGCGCGACTCATTGCCTCGATTCAAAGAACGCGATCGTGCATTGTCGATCTTAATTTGCGCTTGAAGTTTCGAGGATCGCGCGTTTCACGTCATTCCGGGGAACGTATGCGGCCTCGCATGCATTGCTTGGCGCCCTCGCTCGAACAAGGTTCGTGGGTTCAGAAGCGTTTGGGCGCGACTCTCTTTTGGCTGCGCGGCTGGGGGCAGAGCCATCCGGGCTGTGTGGCCCGACAGGCAATGCGCCTGTGCGATGTACGCCGACAAGCAACAGATGCTTGCCAGTCCCACAAGCTGGGAAACCCATGCCCACTGCGCGACTCACGACCGAATGAGGGACACGGCACGATTCCTATAATGAGACTTGTTATACGAACAGGTCGCATCGGGGCAACGTGATGTTCCGACTGGGGTAGTTGTGAAAGCGGGAACGGACTGATCAGTATGGTCCGTATTCTCCGCAACTCGCTCTCAGCCGAAGCGAAGCGTCGGTCTCGAAAGAAAAAGGGGAATTCAGAATTCAAGGAAAGGGAATCATCTGATGAAAACAATAACAAACTGTGAAGCAAGGCCCCGCAAACGAAGGCTTTTGCTCTCGCTGCTCTGCGCAGGCGTCGTCGCAACTTTTCTGGGCGGATGTGCGGAGGGTCCATATGTAACCGCGTATGATAGCGGTTATTATTACCCGACCTCGTATTACACGCCCGACTACGACTATTACGGTCCGACCTATAGCCGCACGATCGTGCGCTCGGGCGTCCGTTACTCCGACAGTTACGGCCCGCGTTATTACAGCAGCTACGGGTATTAGTTTGCGACGCGCCCTTGATTGGGCGCATTGGTGCACACAACTGCACACCGATGCGCTCAAGCCGCTCCAGGGGCGGGGATTCGCAATCGGCTGAAATCTCTCCACTTCGACGTTGAGGCGGGCAATTTTTGTTTTGGCTTTGTTTCTTTGAGAAATTGCATTAAATGAATGAAGGGAGCTTTTGGTGAGAGCAATTACGAATACACGTCACGATGTGGCCGCAGCCACGCTCTCGCTGCTAGGCGCGGGCGTCTTTGCCCTTTCACTCGGTGGATGCGCTGAAGGGTATTACGCTGAGACTTCTTACACACCGGAGTCCCGCTACAACACTTATTACGGGCCGGATTATTATCCGTACTATCCGTATTACAGTTATTATGGCGGAGCGTACTACTACGGAGATTGAGCCGACCGATTATCTTTCCGTTTCCTTAAGCATGCGCAGTAGCTGATCTTTCCACAACGCCGCCATCGTGTGGCTGCCGTGGCCGCGCGTTTGGTCGCTCAATGGTATCACGATCGCGCGGCCGCTCGGCACGCGCTTGATTTCGCGCTCGAGAATTCCAAGCTCCGGTGGATTGATCAGGTCGTCGGCGGAATTGATGGCGAGAAGCGGCGCACGGATTTTTTCCAGGTTTGGGCCGGGATCGTAATCGCGTGAAGCTTCGAGCGCATAGAGCACATCATTTGCGTCATCGGCTTTCACGATTCCATCGATAAACTTGTCAAGAACCTCGTCCGTTTTCGCCAGTGTCGGCGCTTCTTTTTGTCGCAGAACCGGATTGCTGCTCATGAACCACAGCATCTCCGCGGCGGTGCGCAGGCTCGGTGGCTGCTTCTCGTAATCGCCACTGTGCCAGTCAGGATCGTTGCGGATCGCGTCGATTATGATGCGACGCCAGGCCCGGTTGCGTCCGGAAATTTGCGTTGGCAAACTCGCCAGTGGCATGAGCGCATCCATGAAATCGGGATGCAACTCGCCCCATAACCAGGTGTGCATGCCTCCCATCGAAGTCCCCATCACAAGCCGCGCGTGGTTCACGCCCAGTCCATCGGTCACCAGGCGATACTGCGCTTCCACCATGTCGATGTATCCGTAGCGCGGGAATTTCGCGTGCATGCCGTCGCTTGGCTTGCTCGATTTACCGTGCCCGATTGCGTCCGGCAGAATGATGAAAAACTTCGTCGCATCGAGCGGCTGGTCCTTCCCGAAAAGCTCATCCGCAAATTCCGGTCGCGGGACAAATTGTGCGCCGCTGCCGGTGGTACCGTGCATGATCAGTACGGCATTTGTCGTTTTGCCCTGCGCGTCTTTCTCTGGTTTTCCCAGCGTTCGATAATGAAGACGCAACTCCGGCAATATTTCGCCTGAAGCGAATTTGAAATCGCGAATGGTGTAATCGCCTTCCGTCGGCGCCGGATAATCGGTGGCCGATGCGAAACTCGCGTCCAAGATAGACAAGAGAAGTGCGAAGATTCGGAGTGTTGGCTTCATGTTAACGATTTCGTTGCCGTTCGGATTGGATTCGCTTGAGCAGCTCCGTGTGGGTTCGTTCGAGGTCGTTAGCGAATTTGACAGTTGCTTGTAGAGCTTCGGGATACATCTCGAACCGTTTTCGCAATTTCTTGGTGGCCGGATCGTAAAAGAAGGAAATGTCCTGGTCGAGATTCGGCACGATCAACTCGTCGCTTAATTTTTGATAACGCGCCATGCGGCTCAGTCCCCAGCGGATAACCGATTCGTCGTTGCGCAACGCGGTGAGCGTCTGCAAGTCGAGCAGCTGGATGCCGCCGGATTGAAGCAGCGTGGCGAAGTCGCCCGGGCTGTAGTCGGTCGTGAAAACAAATGGATGCAGCGGCGGCATCTCACCGGCGTCGAGCGCGCGCCGAAACTCTGCGGCTTCTCGTTCTTCTTTCGCGCGGTTAATTTTTCCGCTCTCGATTCCCTTGCGAAGCGTTTGCTCGATCGACGCCAGGATTCGGTCGCGCCGTTCTGCATCCTGTCGGTGCTGCTGATAATTATTGAGCCAGAACGCCGCGTAAACGCTAAGGAACACCAGAACTAATTCGGCAACCCAGCCGCCGAGGTGCGAGAAACGCGAGCGTTTTTCAGTTGTTTGACTCATGATTCGCGGGAACAATTCAATCAATGAGACAATCGTGGTCAGTCAACAATTTGACGGATTTCATGGTGGACTCGGTCCAAAACGCACACGCGGACGATGCGCCGTTCCTTCATTTAAGATTCGACCGGGTCTTTCCTGACGATTTCTATATGGCGATGCTGCAAGCAATGCCCGTGGCAGACGACTACCGGGCGATGTCCGGCAAGAGCAAAGCAGGAAGCAGCAGGCCTGATCGAAAACCGACCCGTGCCAAGATCGATCTTTTTCCCGAATACATCCGCCACTTGCCGCCGGAGAAACGCGCGGTCTGGGACGTCGCGGGCCTCATTCTCCGTTCCAAGGAGCTGGAGAAAGCGTTCGTTCAACGACTCGCACCGGGATTGGAACGCCGGTTTGGATCGGACTTTGCGAACGTGCGAATGTATCCGGTACCGATCCTGACCCGTGACATTCCGGGATATCGCATCTTCAAACATACTGACAGCCTTTGGAAGGGCATCACGGTCCAGTTCTATCTGCCGCCCGACAACTCAACGCCACATATTGGCACCATCTTTCATGAGGTGCTTCCCAGTGGCAGAAAACCGAAGAAAGCCCAGATGCCGTTCTCGCCGAATACCGGTTACGCGTTCGCAGTAGCCGATAACACATGGCATTCGGCCGACCCGGTCGGACCGGAAGTGAAAACGCGGGACAGCATTCTGCTTACTTACTTCGTGGACGCCGGGGGGTGGAGATTTCTGCGAAATCGCGGCCGGAGAGCAGCTAATTTTGCGCTAAATGAGTTGCGCAATTTGACGCACACCTGATTCGGCAGCAGACCGCCTCGTTTGTCAACGAGGCAACGGTTGTTCCATGTTTGCTAACGCATAAGCAACCACTGCGACGACAGCAGAATTCTCCGCCAATTCTTTCGGCACGATCTTGTCCAGCGTGTCAGCAGCAGTGTGGTGATAATTGAAATAGAAACGGCTGTCCTGAATCGGACTGAAAGCGGGAACATCGGCTTTCTCCAGTGGCTCAATGTCGGCGCCACAATGTTCTACGAAATTTAGCATGCCCGCGCCTGACTCCTGCAAAATTGCCGCGACCGGAGCGAGCATTTTTTTCACTTCTGGCTTTCCCTTGATGTTGATGCCGAGCGGATGTCCGGCGCCGCCATCCGTTTCCATGGCCGCGAAATGCCTGGACATCTCTTTCTCGTGATCTTTCCCGTACTGTTTGGAGCCGGCCAGACCATTCTCTTCATTCATCCACGCGATCACACGAATCGTGCGTTTTGGTTTGAGATGAAGTTTTTGGATCAGATTCGCTGCCTCCATCGAAACTGCGACGCCCGCCGCATCATCGATTGCGCCTGTGCCGAGGTCCCATGAGTCCAAGTGACCGGAAACGATGATCACTTGTTCTGGATGCTCGCTGCCTTTGATATCGCCGACGACGTTGTAGCTCTCCACATCGGGTAATTGCTGCGGCGTGAGGGTCAGTTTCATTTTCACCGGTCCTTGCCGCACCAGATCGACAATTAAATCCGCATCCTCCGCGGTGACTGCGCCGGCTGGAATTTTCGGCGCATCATCTGCGTATGTTGTTTGTCCCGTGTGTGGAAGCCGATAATCGGCGCCGCCGACTGAGCGAATCAGGCACGCGACAGCGCCCTGTCGCGCAGCCGCGCTTGGACCATCGCCGCGATAAACAACTGCTTCGCCGTATGCTTCGCCACCACGACCTTCCGCGGCCATTTGTTTATCGAACGGATAATTGAACAGTACAATCTTGCCCGCGACTTTGTCGCGAGGCAGCCCTTTTAGTTCATCGAAATTTTTCGCGACCACCACGTTGGCTGTAATCCCATCGGCAGGGGTCGCGACGCTTGCGCCGAGCGCGCACAAAACAATTTTCTGCGTCGTGTTCTCCGCCTGTCCCGGAAATTGTACGAGCGCCGCCGTTTCTTCGCCGCGCACCCAATGCGGCGCCATCACTCTCTCGAGCTGCACTTCGCAGCCGAGCGCCTTCAGTTCACTTGCAACGTACTGAACTGATTTGGCCGCCTGTGCCGATCCGCTCAAGCGCGGCCCGATGTTATTCGCGAGATGCGCAACCTGTTTGTATGCGTAATCGCTACTTAAAGCTACCTGCTGCAGTCGTTTCAATTCCGCCAGCGTTTGCGGCGAGAAGACAGCTGGTGTCGGTGATGGCGAAGCGTTCGAGTTCGGCGGCGCCATGGGCATTTGTTGCGCATCAACTCGCAGAGCGCAAAGAAATAATGAAAGCGGGAGCAGACAGATCGCGCGAAATCGGTTTTTCAAGCGGGGCGGCATTACTTTTCTTTCTTAAATACGATTTCCTCACCGAAAAGCTCAGCCTTCCTTTTCTCTTGGAATCGATGTTCGTCGAAATCGATCAAGCAATACGACCGCCAGAGCTCGGGAACAAGCTCAGCTCTTTCCGCAATTACTTGGGGAGCTTCGACGCGATCACGTCAATCTTCTCGATCGAAGGTGATTTCGCCAGAAGCTCCGCCGCTTTTTCCCTCAGGGCGTGCGCCACTTTGCCATTTAAATGCGCATCCCGGCTAGACTCATCTGCGAAGGTGTCGAAAATCCCGTAACGGGACGGTCCAATTTTAATGGCAAACCATGACACCGTTTTCGGCTCGGCCTCCACCAATGCCTGACCAGCCTGCAGGAATTTCTCCACTTCCGCTTCCTTTCCCGGCTTCGCCTCCAGCGCCACCCACAATGCCTTTCCACTCATAGTTCCATCCTCCTTTTCGATTTTTCCATCGCACCCGACGGCGAACTTGTCTACTTAACAAATAGGTTCGAAAATCTTTTGAAATTTTTCGCCCTTCATCTAAATCGATCAGGTCCGGGATCGTGACGATTATCGGTACGATCGGCAATACCGTGCTTCTGTTTCTCTCGTTCAAGCCTTCGTGTGGCGAAATCGTTCCAGCCCAACTTGGAACTGAAGCTGTTCCAAATCATAAGGTCGCCCTCGTTAGGCCGCCGGCCGTTTTCGAAACACCACTCCAGGATCTCTTCGTCGGTGCCGCCTTGCAGGACGCGATCACGAAGATCGGCATAGTTTACCCGCAAAAAATTACAGCAAGCGCCATCAACCGCTCGCTGCGCGCCGAGATTCTTGTGATAATCTTCGTGCAGCTCTCCGCGGGCATGCAGCCGAATCTTGTCCAGCATTCGCGGGAAATAGATCATTCCGCGCGTCATCTCTTTCGGACTTTTCGGATAGGTCGTCATGCCCAAATAAATCTCGTGATGTCTGGCGGCGCAATCTTGGACACGATATTCACAGGAAATCGCTCGGAAAAATGCTGCGTCAGCGTTATGATTGGTTGTGCAGAAGACCGTACGCAAATTCGACAGTTTGCTCGAAGCAGAAAAAGGTGACCGCGAGTTTTACAAGAAGCTCTCCGGTAACCAGAGGCTGCGAATTCTGGTCGACCTACTCAACCATGCGCCTGAGCAACGACTTGAGAGAGTTTCTCGAATCACTAAACTCCCGCGATATTGATTACGTGATCGTGGGCGCGCACAGCCTGGCTTTCCACGCTCGGCCGCGTTACACGGGAGATTTGGATATCCTGGTTCGAGCGACGCCAGAAAATGCAGCCAAGGTTGTCGATCTCTTGAATCACTTCGGTTTCGCGGATGCCGGCTTCAAGGAATCAGACTTCACCAAACCCGAGCAGTTGATTCAGCTGGGCCGTGCGCCGAACCGAATTGATCTGCTGACCAGCATCACCGGTGTAACGACTGAGGAAGCGTTGGCAGGCAAGGTCGTCGCTGAACTCGACGGCATTCCTGTTTTCATTCTGAGCAAAGACGCTCTGATACGAAACAAGCGTGCCGTGAGTCGGCCGCAAGACATTGCCGATCTCGATATGCTGGAAAGCTGACAGCCGCCCTAGCGGCGAGCACTAATTCGCGCCGCCGTCCATCAGCGCCAAAATGCGCGCCCTCTTCGCATCGTAATCGAGTGAATGGAAGCGCCGGATTTCATCGAGGCGACGCTGCCCGTTGAGTGTGTCGAGATAATATGTGTAGCTGGCGGCAAGCTGGCTTGTTTCCAGGTAACGGCCGCGCAGATTTTTATCGCGAAACGCCTCCGGGCATTGGCGGGCAAAAAGATGAAAGCGCAGCCAGCGGCGGTCAGTTCGTGAGACGCGCTGGGTTTTTCGAAAAAATGCGACAAACAAAAGGAGAACAAGATAAGTATCGACCTGCGCCTGCAGCTCAAGATTGCGGGCGAAATCTTCAGAAGCGATCTCGCGCGAGCCGCATCTGAACTGAAGCGCGGCGTGCAGTGCATGATTGATTTCTTCCACGAACATGATCAGCGACCGGATATTGCGATCACCCAACCCCGCGCGCGGATCGTGCTGTTCGAGTTGTTCAATTAGCCAGCGGGAATAATAAATTCCGACGTAAAGCTGGTCCCCGGCACGACGTAGAAATGTGCGCGCGAGCTCGCTCAATTCGCGCGCGGATTTTCCCGCCAGGATCGATAACTGTGCGCAACGCGTCCGATCGATCAGGCAATCTTCCAGATTAATCCCGACCTGCGCATAGGTCCGCTCAAACAACCTCTGGATTTGGGTAAAGAGCGTCTCGTTCACAGGCAGAGGGACGGGCGCATGTCATCATCCAGATTGAGCAATTGATCGGAAAGTTGATTCAACGCGATCCGGACTTCGCGGAAACGATCGGCCAACCCTTCGAATACATCGTCCAGCTCGCAGTGTCGCGCAGTCGCATGCGAAGCGACCATTTGGAAATTCGTCCGGCCGATTTGCTCGTAAAACTTTATGTCCGGTCCGCCGCGCAAGCTGCGACGCTGCGTGTTCTCGTGAAAAATTCCGCTGATAAAAAGGGAATAATTCCCGACGTGGGCGCGCAGCAGGAACGCCTGCTCGGGAGTGGCGCGGGTCAGCGCGATGAGCATGTCCGAAATATATTGCTGCGCGCGATTATCGATCTCATCCGACATTTGCAGCCGGTTCGCTCGCGAAAAAGTTTCAAGCAGTGAGGCAACGTAATCGCAAAGCTTGCGATCGCCGATCCCGCCCTGCTGCAAAACGTGCCGGGCCAGAACATAAAAATAAAACTGCGACGATATTCGGAGATGTCCGCAGTTGTTTAAAATCGCATCGACCAATCGCGGATGATCGAGAATGGAATCGCGCGTTTCGACATTGCTCAAAAGATCGACAAGAGAGACCTGATCGGTTTGGGAGCGCGCGAGCGTGCGCACGATGAAGTCGAAATCAGCGGCGGTGAAGCGCGCCCGACAATTCGCCCTGATCATCGGGAACGCATATTGCGCAAGTGCTGCCTCTATGGCAAGCCAAATCGTTGCGCTGCTGTGGCAACCGGAACATAGGCATCCTGCCTGTGCGGCGCGCGGGCTTCCCAGCCTGCGAGACTAAAGATTGAAGTGGAAAATGGATTTCACGGCATGTCGCGCAGTCGCCCCTGCCGCGATGTCCTCATCGACTTCGCGCAAAACGGTGTCGAGTTTGCCAGCGGCAACATCGCGCTTCATCTGCTCATCCCACTTATAACCTTTCCAACCGTGCAGCCGTGCAGCGAGATCGGCGTGCTCTTGGAACGAGCTGTTCGATCGCATTGTTAATCTCGGCCAAACTCATTCTGCCATTCTAATTCCAGAGGCAACATGCGGCAATGCAGCCATGACATTCGTTCGGCGTAAGGAATGTTAAATATTTAAATTTGCCCTGCGTTGCACGCTGCGGAGTCTTCGGTCTTGCTCTGAACCAAATTGCTTCGCGTCGCAACATCGTTTCGGTTAAACTACCCATTCTTTGTATGGCACTGAATTCTGTTTGCATTGGCAATTTTAAAGGTATCTCAGGAACCCAAGAGCTCCCGATCAAGCCGATTACAGTTTTCATCGGCCCGAATTCCTCCGGTAAAAGCAGCACGATTCACGCGTTGGCAGCCCTTGCGCAAACAATCAATCTCCCAAACAACACTCGGCCGTTGATACTGGATGATCAATTCGCGTATGTGCATCTCGGCCGATTCATCGAGATCATTCATTCAAAAAAATACACCGATAGTATGATTCTTGGAATTGCGGGCGGTGCCGTACGAGCGCATGTGCGAATGCCCCAAGGTATCTCAACAGTTCAGGGACAACCGTCTGCTACTTATGCATTCGGAAGCACGCGACGTACACAAGACATTTTTTTGAAGTCTGCCGATGTCCGACTGGCGGACCGCACATATGCCGTGCGTCGCCAAAAGAATGGTAGATTGAGTCTGGCAATTGGCCAGACTGGGGCAAGTATGGGTGTTGAACTGAGCGGCGGATTCCTAATCGAACGTCCAGCAGTTCCAAGCCGGGAACGTTTTCTTGAGTTGCAACCATTGTTCCTCGCGCAACGAACGATTGAACGAGAACTTAGAAGCACCCTGTATCTAGGCCCATTTCGAGAGCCACCACAACGGCGTTATCCCACGCGCGGTTCGGCACCGCGTGAAGTTGGTCCCCGTGGAGAAGCGACTGTAACATTGCTCGCAAATGAGATGGTTCAATCGAAGGGTCGGATTCACGCGAGGCAAGTTTCAACTTGGTTTGATATGCTCGGAATCGCGAAGACGTTGGGCGTTTCTCGGGTCGGAAGTTCGGATTTGTTCGACGTCAACATCACCCTCCAAGACGGAGCTAAGTTTCCCTTGGCAGATTTGGGCTACGGTTTTTCGCAGATCTTGCCGGTTGCTCACGCAGCTAAGCTTCGCGCCGGACGAGTCCACGCTTCTTTTCGAGCAACCGGAACTTCACCTACATGTGCTGGCTGTGCGGCGCCTAGCTGGCGTTTTTATTGATGCCGCTAAAAAGAAGAAGCTTCACTTAGTCGTAGAGACGCATTCGCGCGAGATGTTTGGGCAATTCGTACGTGAAATGCGCGAGGGCCACTTGGACCTAGGTGATTTTATTGCATATCGGGTGATACGCGAGGGCGGTTGCAGCAGGATCACGCCCATAGACATCGACCCTGCGACGTTCGATGTCTACGAGCAGTGGGAACGTGGCCTAACGCAGGAATAGTATTCAATATGGCCTAATCCCAAAAGCTGGGCAGGCTAAAAGCATAGCCTCGGCTGTCTGACCACGAGTGGATACCTTATGTAGCGGAAATCTAGAAGCAAAACAGCCGGGCCATTTCTGACCCGGCTGCTGTAATTCATTCTTTGTTTCGGCTTAGTAATCCATTCCGCCCATTCCGCCCATGCCGCCGCCGGGCATCGGAGGAGTCTTTTCCTTTTCAGGAATCTCCGTCACGAGCGCTTCGGTGGTGAGCAACAGACCGGAGATCGACGCGGCGTTTTGCAACGCGGTGCGCGCGACCTTGGTTGGATCGACGATTCCCGCCTTCACCAAGTCGGTGTATTCATCGGCGGAGACATCGTAGCCTTCGTTGCCTTTGCGCTTCTTCACTTCCTCAACGACGAGCGCGCCTTCCTTGCCAGCATTGTCAGCGAGCTGACGCGTCGGCTCTTCAATGGCACGACGCACAATGGCCACGCCCACTTTCTCGTCGGCTTCGAGGTCTTTGATGTTATCGAGCACTTTCTGCGTGCGCAGGTATGCGACACCGCCGCCTGCGACGATGCCTTCCTCAACCGCCGCGCGAGTGGCGTGTAACGCATCTTCGACGCGCGCTTTCTTCTCCTTCATCTCGGTCTCGGTTGCTGCGCCGACATTAATGACGGCGACGCCGCCCGCGAGTTTCGCGAGACGTTCCTGGAGTTTTTCGCGATCGTAATCGCTCGTCGTTTCTTCTATCTGACGACGGATTTGCGCAATGCGGCCTTTAATATCGACCTGCTTGCCTTCGCCTTCGACAATGGTGGTGTTCTCCTTGTCGACAGTGGCGCGCTTGGTGCGGCCGAGGTCTTCAAGTTTGATGTTTTCAAGCTTGATCCCGAGGTCTTCGCTGATCAGACGTCCACCGGTGAGCACCGCGATGTCTTCCAGCATCGCCTTGCGACGATCGCCGAAGCCGGGCGCCTTCACCGCGCAGACTTGCAATGTGCCGCGCAATTTGTTCACGACCAAAGTGGCGAGCGCCTCGCCTTCCACGTCCTCAGAAATGATGAGGAGCGGCCGGCCAGCTTTCGCGACTTTCTCGAGCAATGGGAGCATGTCCTTCAAGCTCGAGATTTTCTTCTCGTAAATGAGGATGTAAGGATTTTCGAGCACGGCCTCCATCGCCTCCGCGTTCGTGACGAAGTAGGGCGACAGATAACCTTTGTCGAACTGCATGCCCTCGACGACTTCCAGCGTGGTTTCGATCGATTTCGCTTCCTCGACCGTGATCGTGCCGTCCTTGCCAACCTTGTCCATGGCGTCGGCAATGATCTCGCCGATCGTCTTGTCCCAGTTGGCCGAAACGGTCGCCACCTGCGCGATCTCGGTGCGATCACCGACTTTCTTGGAGATTTTCTTCAGCTCCTCGACGATTGCCTCGACGGCTTTCATGATGCCGCGCTGCAATGAGGTCGGGTTCGCTCCCGCGGTGACGTTGCGCAGTCCCTCTTTATAGATGGACTCCGCCAATACTGTCGCCGTGGTGGTGCCGTCGCCCGCGATGTCGGAAGTTTTTGAAGCGACTTCGCGTACGAGCTGAGCGCCCATATTTTCATACGGATCTTCCAGCTCGATCTCTTTCGCGACCGTCACGCCGTCTTTCGTGATTGTCGGGCTGCCGAATTTCTTGTCGAGAATTACGTTGCGGCCGCTCGGTCCGAGCGTTGCCTTAACGGCCTTCGCCAGTTTCTCGACGCCGCGCAGCAACGCGTGCCGCGCATTTTCATCGAATTGTAATTGTTTAGCTGCCATAGGTTGGTCCTTAGTTGTTAGTTGTTAGTTGTTAAGTGAAAGCTAACCGATGATGCCGAGGATGTCGTCCTCGCGCATGATCAGGTAAGACTCGTTGTCGATCTTGATTTCGGTGCCGCCGTATTTCGAAATGAGAACTTTGTCTCCTTTCTTGACGGTGAAATCGACTTTCTTTCCGTTGTCGTCGATTTTACCGGTGCCAAGAGCGACGACTTTGCCTTCCTGCGGTTTTTCCTTTGCGGTATCGGGGATGATGATCCCGCCCTTTTTTACTTCCTGCTCTTCAATCGGCTGCACCAGCACCCGATCTCCGAGCGGTTTTACATTAACTGTTGCCATAGATGTTGTCTTTACTCCTTTGTTTTTTGGTTGTGCCGGCGCCTGTCGATCTTGCGACAATCGTCGGCAGATTGTTTTCGCTACTTCTTCTTGTCTTCGTCCACGACTTCGAATTCTGCATCGACAACGTCGCCGTCGCCGCCGCGTTTGCCTGCGCCTTGTTCAGCACCCGGTCGCGCGCCAGCTTCAGGTCCGGGTTGCGGACCCCCACCCTGGGCGGGGCCTGGGCCAGCTGACGCCTGCTTGTAAAGCTCGGCGCTCACTTCCTGGAATTTATTCTGCAATTCGTCGTAGGTGCGCTTCATCGCGTCGGTATCGTTGCGATTGATCGCGTCACGCACCGCGGCGATCGCGTCTTCAACAGATTTCTTTTTGTCGCCCGAAATCTTGTCGCCGAGCTCTTTCAACTGCTTCTCGCATTGATACGCGAGCATGTCGGCGTTGTTCTTGATCTCAATGGCTTCCTTCGCCTTTTTGTCTTCCTCGGCATGTGCTTCGGCTTCCCGTTGCATCTTCTCTACCTCTTCCTTGGAAAGTCCGGAGCTGCCGGTGATGGAAATCTTTTGTTCCTTTCCGGTGCCGAGATCTTTCGCCGAGACGTGCAAAATCCCGTTAGCGTCGATATCGAAGGTGACCTCGATCTGCGGAACGCCGCGCGGGGCCGGTGGAATTCCGTCGAGATGAAACGTGCCGAGCTGTTTATTGTCGCGCGAAAGCGGCCGTTCCCCTTGCAATACTTTGATTTCCACGCCTGGTTGATTGTCGCTGTAGGTTGAAAAGATCTGCGACTTCCGGGTCGGGATCGTGGTGTTACGCGGAATCATCGGCGTTGCCACGCCACCCGCGGTTTCAATCGCGAGCGTGAGCGGAGTTACATCGAGGAGCAGCACGTCTTTGACCTCGCCCTTGAGCACACCGCCCTGAATGCCTGCGCCAATCGCAACGACTTCATCCGGGTTCACGCCCTTGTGCGGCTCTTTGCCGATGAGGTTGCGCGCGATCTCAATCACTTTCGGCATGCGAGTCATCCCGCCGACGAGCACCAGCTCGTTGATGTCCCTTTCACTGAGGTTCGCGTCCTTCAGACATGCCTTTACCGGTGGGATGGTCCGCTGAAACAAATCATCGCAGAGCTGCTCCAACTTCGAGCGCGTCAGTTTTTTCTGAATGTGCTTCGGTCCGCTCGCGTCCGCTGTGATGAACGGCAGGTTGATTTCGTATTCCTGCGTAGATGAAAGCGCGATTTTTGCTTTCTCAGCTTCTTCCTTAATGCGCTGGATCGCATCCGGCTGCTTCGTCAAATCGATGCCGGTATCTTTCTTAAATTCATTGACGATCCAATCCATGATTCGCGCATCCCAGTCATCGCCGCCGAGGTGCGTATCGCCGTTGGTCGCTTTCACTTCGAAAACGCCATCGCCGATTTCAAGGACCGAAATGTCGAATGTGCCGCCGCCCAAATCATAAACAGCAATCTCCTCGTCCTTCTTTTTGTCGAGACCGTAGGCGAGTGACGCCGCGGTTGGTTCATTGATGATGCGCAAAACTTCGAGACCGGCGATCTTGCCTGCGTCTTTTGTCGCGTTTCGTTGTGAGTCGTTGAAATACGCCGGAACAGTGATGACCGCCTGCGTGATTTTTTCGCCGAGCTTGGCCTCAGCGTCGGCTTTCATCTTCGACAAAATCATCGCCGAAATTTCCGGCGGCGAAAACGTCTTGCGCTGGCCGTTCACTTCCACTTGCACATGCGCGTCGCCGTTCGCCGCTTTGACGATTTTATACGGGACACGGTGCTCTTCCTCATGGACTTCGTCGAACTTGCGGCCCATGAATCGCTTGATTGAGAAAACGGTATTCGCCGGATTGGTTACAGCCTGACGTTTTGCAGCCTGGCCAACCAGTCGCTCACCACTTTTCGTAAATGCAACCACAGAAGGCGTCGTGCGAGCACCTTCCGAATTTTCCAAAACCACGGGGTCACCACCCTCCATCACGGCCATGCAAGAGTTGGTGGTGCCCAAATCGATACCTAAAACTTTAGCCATAGAATGAAAATCCTTTCTGGTCGAGACTTCGACCTAGAAGGTCTTAAGCAAGCGCCAAGCCAGGTCGCGGCAATCGGCACAAGTTCTTCTTGGCGAAGATGTAATGCTTGAGCGCTGTCGGACTCTACTGGGTGAGAGTGAGACAGTTCGGCTCGATTTCAGCGCTGGCGGCAACCCCTTTTGCGCCAATGCGGCGCGGCCTTGCGAAGTTCTTCCTGTAGAGGCAGGCGTGTCGCCTGCAAACCAAAACAAAAGCAGCCGGCTCGCCACGGACGAGTCCGTGCCGACGCGGCGACCGGATACGGCCGGAACTACAGGCTAAAAATGGGGGGAGTCCAAACACTTTTTTCTTTTCGCAAAACACGATGAAAGCGTTAACCATTTCTCGTGCGCCAATATCACGATCTTCTCCAGCTAGTGCTCGACAAGGGTCAGCCGCGCGCTGATCGCACCGGCACGGGCACATTGTCGATCTTCGGCGCGCAGGCGCGGTTTGATTTACAGGAAACTTTCCCGCTGGTCACCACAAAAAAACTCCATCTCAAATCGATCGTTTACGAACTGCTCTGGTTTTTGCGCGGCGACACAAACATTCGTTACCTCAACGAACACGGGGTCACGATTTGGGACGAATGGGCTGATGAAGATGGCAACCTCGGCCGGGTTTACGGTGCACAATGGCGCGATTGGCGTGGCGAGAACGGAGTGCGCGTGGATCAGATCGACAATGTGATCGCACAGATCAAATCAAATCCGCAGAGCCGGCGACTGATTGTGAGCGCATGGAATCCGGCAGAAGTCGACAAGATGGCGCTACCGCCGTGTCATGTACTCTTCCAATTTTATGTTCAGAATGGCGAGTTGAGTTGCCAGCTTTACCAGCGCAGCGCCGACCTTTTTCTCGGTGTCCCATTCAACATCGCGTCGTATTCTCTGTTTACGTTAATGGTCGCGCAGGTGTGCGATTTAAAACCGGGCGAATTTGTTCATACATTCGGCGATTTGCATCTCTATCGAAATCATCTGGAGCAAGCGCGCGAACAACTTTCTCGTAGTTGCCGATCTTTGCCACGGATGAAATTGAACCCAGCAGTCAAAAGCATTGACGATTTCAATTTCGAAGATTTCGAACTCGTCGGATACGACCCGCACCCAGCGATTAAAGCCCCTATTGCGGTGTAGCGCGAGCCTCCGGCTTGCGAATGTCGTTTCAAGCAAGCGGGACGCTTGCTCTACTTTATCGTCTGAGACTTTTCCGTATCGCGCGGGTTCAACTGTTTGTGAGGATCATTGTAGGGTTGGCGATCGTCATCTGCGCGGCCACCTCATTACGCGCGCAAACCTCAGTGGAAATCGATCTGGAGGAACAGACCGCTTATCTTCTTCAAAACGGACGCCCTGTGTTAGCGTCGCCAATTTCGAGCGGCCGCTACGGCCATCTCACCAGAACGGGTTCGTTTAAGATTCTGGAGAAGGAACGAACCCATTACTCGAGCATGTATGGAAAAATTGTCGATGCGCGCGGAAACACGATTGTAGCGGACGCCGACGCTGACATGCCTGTTCCTCGTGGAGGAAAATTTATTCCTGCGCCAATGCATTACTTCATGCGGTTCACAGGAGCCGACGGAATGCATGCCGGATATCTGCCGGGCTACCCTGCGTCGCACGGCTGTGTCCGAATGCCTCAGCAGTATGCGATCGCGTTTTTCAATTCCCTCAGCGTTGGAACTCCGATCACTGTGTTCGGAAGAACGCCGGTTGGCCGCTACTTGGGCCAATCCCAATCGACGTCTCTGAGACGAAGCAATCGATTTGCAGACCCGCGCTTCGGCTCGCCTTTTGATCCGCGCTTTGCTCCGCCTCCGCCGCCTTGGTGGCCATGAGGCTAACTCTTATTGCCTGTAGAGACAGGCATGTCGCAGCGTGTCGCCCTGCGAACCAAACACAAGCAGCCGACACTCCGAAAAGGTTTCGCGAGCAGGCTGGCTGCTACTACAGGAAGACGAACGTCAGACGCGACGTAATTAGATCTTACGGCCGTTGTTGGGCCGGCGCCTTATCAGTGTTCGCGCTGGCGGTTTTCGGTCCCCGCGAAAGATCGACAAGATCGGCGAGGATATTTAACGTCTCGTCGCGCTCGGGGTCGATAGCCGGTTCTTTGGTGTCGTCCCCGACACCGACACCAGCGGTCAAATCCGTATCCGCATCCGGGGCAGCTTCAGGATCAACTTTCGGCGACGATCCGTTCTTCTTTACCTCGGCCAGTTTTCCAGGATACATGATCAGTTGGAGATTCGGTTTATCGACCGTGTCGAGCGTCAGGCGATAAATACGCGGTTCTTCCTGGTTGCGCGCCAGGCGCTCTTTGGAACGCATTTCTTTGCGCAGCTTATCGTCCGCAAGTTCCTTTTTCCGGAGATCTTCATTCAGCGAAATTCGGTTTTCGTCGAGCTTGTGGCGCAAACGACCGATATCCTCCATCACGTAGTGAAATTCAGGATCATTTTTGACACGCTCTTCTGAACGTCGCTTCAACTGATCGACAAACAGCGAATGCGTGTCAGACCACTTTGTGTATTTCGCCTTGGGCACTTCGTCATAGGGCAGGGCGTTCTTCAGTGCGCCTTCGCCGAATTCCGGGAGATCGCTCAAGCTCGGCAGGACAATGTCGGAGGCCACACCGTGGAGCTGCGTGGAACCGCCGGCGACCCGATAAAATTTTTGGATCGTCAACTTCAACGCCCCGTCCTCATCGGTACGGCTGCCCAGCAGCGAAGCGAACCGGCCGATCGGGAGAATCGTCTGCACCGTCCCTTTACCGAACGTGTTCTTGTCACCGATGACCACCGCGCGACCATAATCCTGGAGAGCAGCTGCGAAAATTTCGCTAGCCGAGGCGCTTTGCCGGCTAGTCAAAACCACGAGCGGCCCCGAATAAGCCATGCTGACTGGGTCAGGCGAAATTCTGATGCTTCCGTTATAATCTTTCGTCTGAACGATCGGGCCTGATTTTAGAAACAACCCGGTGAGGGAGAGCGCTTCCTCGAGTGAGCCGCCGCCATTTCGGCGAAGATCGATAACCAGTCCGGCGATGTTTTCTTTCTTTAGCCGTTTGAGCAGCGCCAGCACATCGCGTGTCGTACTCTTCTGGTGCCTGTCCATGTCGGCATAAAACGAGGGGAGCGTCAGCCAACCGAGTTTTATGGGATTGCCGTTCTCGTCTTTCCTGATAATGATGTCCGCGCGCGCCTCTTGATCTTTGAGCTTAATTTCATCGCGCACGAGCTCGACGTTTTTCCGGTGGGAAGGATCGGTGGCATCCGACGGAATCACGAGCAGTCGCACACGCGTGCCTTTCTTGCCACGGATCATCTCGACGACTTTGTCCAGCCGCATCTCGCGAACATCGACAAAGTCAGCCTGTGCCTGCGCTACGGCGGTGATTCGGTCGCCTACTTTGAGCCGCCCATCCACTTGCGCGGGACCTCCAGGAACAAGGCTCTCGATTTTTGCGTAGCCATCCTCGGAGCGAAGCATCGCGCCGATCCCCACGAGCGAGAGGCCCATGTTGATGCTGAAATTCTTCATATCGGCCTTGCTCAGGTACTCCGAGTGCGGGTCGTATGTTTGGGCAAGCGCATCGAGAAAGAGTTTCATTTGCTCGTCCTTATCCTGCTCGTGGACGTTACGGGCGAGACGATCGTAACGGCGCGCAACCAGTTGCGGAGCAGGCTCAATCGGATGTTCGCTTAGATGTTCCTGCAGCAGCTCGCTATCGATCCGACCGCGCCAGAGTTGATCGGCCTCCGCCTCATCTTTTGGCCATGGCGATTTTTGGCGGCTAAGCTCAATTGTGGCGTCGCCTTTAAAATCAATCGGCAGCTTGAGCAGCTCCCTCACTTTGGCAACACGCTCATCCACGCGTTTCGCATAAAGATCGTAAATTTCGTAGGCAGGTTTTAGGGTGCCGAGAAGAACGTCACCGGCGATTGAGCTTCCATATTTCGCATTGAGCGCATCGACGTCTTGCTGGGTAAAAAAGAGATGGCTGAAATCGAGCAGCTCCAGATAAGTCTGAAGGAATTTTTTCGACACTTCCTCGTTCAGTTTTCCCCGGGTGTAATGGCCTTCCTCCAAAAGCCGCCCGACCGACATCGCGATCGTTTCTTTCGAAGCCGCCACGGCTGGCGGCGCCGCGATCGCAAATGCGAAAAGGATGGCGCAACACGCGAGTGACCGTTGGAAAGATGATTTCATCAGCGGAAAAGGGGTTTCCCAACTTGGCAGAGTTCGGCGCGAAACGCAAGATGATCAAAAAACATCGTCATGCAGATACCCTGAGACAACCACCGATGCGGGAACATTCAAATATTCGTAAAAACTCCCGGCTTCAGATGTAGCGGGCCTTCATTTATACTCAAATACAATGACTCAGGAAACCTTTTGCGGCGGGATTTTCGAAACGAATTGCTATCTGCTTAAAGCCCCGGAGGGCTCGATTCTTTTCGACGCACCCGACGGAGCTTGCGAGTGGCTCGCATCGCGAAATGTGGATCTAAAGCTTCTGCTGCTGACGCATGGCCATTTCGATCACATTCCCGATGTGGCTAAAATCAAACGCCGCTTTCATTGCCAAATTGGCTGCCATCCAAGAACCGCGCGGATGATTTCCGATCCGGAATTTTTTCGCGGCTTCGGATTTCAACTGGAAATCGAGCCGGTCGAACCGGACTTCCTTATCGAAGAGACGCCGGCGAGAAAATTTCTCGGCTTGGAAATGCGGGTGCTCGAAGTTCCAGGACATTGCCCCGGTAGCCTTTGCTTTTTTTCGCGCAAGGACCAATTGCTCATCGGCGGCGATGTTCTTTTCGCCGGCAGCATCGGACGAGGCGACTTGCCCGGTGGCGATATCGATCTGTTGCTGGAGGGGATCAGGAAAAAATTGTTTCCGCTCGGCGACGACGTAACGGTGCTTCCCGGCCACGGCCCACCGACGAAGATCGGCACAGAGCGCAAAGCCAACCCGTTCCTGAAGCAATCCGGAACATAGGCCCAGTCCGCCACAGGACGGACTCGCAGCGGCGAGCCTGTGCGGGCCTCCGGGCGTTTCGCCCGCCTGATAGCAGGATTATGGACGTTTATACGCGCTCAGAACACGCAGCGAGCGTCGTCTGTAGTTCGGCCAGCCCATCGATTTCCGTTACGATGTGGCGTAACGATTTCATCGCGGCAGGCACATGCTTAAGAAAATGTTTATGGCCTTTCTCGAGGCCTAGAAAGCTGTACGCTCCCAGCGCCTGCATCAGACGTTGCATCGCGCAAAGCCGTAACTTGGACTCGAAGCCGCCGTTAAGCGCCACTCCGTTCTTGATCTGCTGCTCGCGATAGTACGCAATCAACTCGGCACGCTCCGCTTCGGTAAGAGCGACATACGGATCGTAGATCAACGAAGCGAGATCATACTGCGAAAGGCCGGGCCGCAGTCCCTGGAAATCGATAAGATAAGCCTGTGCGTTTCGGATAATGATGTTTTGCGATTGAAAATCGCGGTGCACCAAGACGCGCGGCAAGCAAGCAAGCTGCTCGGCAATTTGATTTAACGCCGGCAATCCGGCGAGCGAAGCGAGCTTTACGTTGTCGAGGGCAAAATAGCGGCCGAGACAGTTTTCGAAAAAGTAATTCTGTTCCCATACGTAAAGGGCAGCGTTGAACTCGTCGGGCAAATGTTTCCTCATTTCGACGCATACGGACTCCGGCAATCTATGGAGCGTCGCAATCTGATCGAGGGCCGATTCGTAAAAAGCACGGCGCACCAGCCAGCTCTCGCGGCGATAACTGTAGAGATCGCTCTCGCCCAAGTCTTCGATCCAGACGAGGCCCTCTGCCGGATCGTGGAAATAAATCTTCGGCACTCGAATCCCGTGCTCGTCGAGAAATTTGGCAATCTGGACGTAATGCTGATTCTCTTCGCGCTCCAGATTGTATTTGACCAGAATCAGCGTCTGGTCCGCTGAGCAACGAATTCGATAAAATTTCCGGTCCGATCCCCCTTTTTCGATTGGCCTAATTTTTATCTGATCGACATCCAGACGCGGGAAATGCACCCGCGTTCGCCGGAGAAGAAGGTCGGTTCTCACAATTAGATGTCGATGTTGCGATGGACGCCGCTGGCCTGTTTTTGGGAACGGACAATACAACCCTGCAGCTGACTTTTGGAAGCAATTTGTGCACCGGGCCACAAAATCGTGTCTTCCAGAATCACTTCCGACCCGACGTGACAATCCTGTCCGACGACTGTGCAGCCGCGTAATCGCGCGCTTGGATCGACAATCGCGGTCTTGTGGATCGATAATCTCCAATCCGTCGTTTTTACATAGTGTGGCTTCCATTGGTCGCGGAAAAGCGTGCGGTGCACCTCGAGATAGTCAGCGCGCGAACCGATGTTGAACCACTTTCCGCCATTCATCACCAAGCCACCGATCTTGCCGCCTTGGCCGATCCAATTAGCGATAATCGGAACGAAAGAGATTTTTCGATGCGGCGGGAGCCGCCGGAAAATTTCGCGATTCCAAACCGCGATATTGGCAAAATCGTAATTGCCGGACACGCCGTATCTGCGTGAGATATCGACGATGCGGTGATCGCGGAAAGCCACGTTTGCAGCCAAACCGGTTTCGCGCAGCGCGAGCGTAACATCATTCCCGCGATGAAAATGTTCGTCGATCAAAGGTTGCAGGTTGATGTCCGTCAGGATGTCGCCGCTGTAGGTAATGAACGGCTCGCCGTCAAGACAGCGTTCTACATTCTTGATGCCGCCACCGGTTTCGAGCAGCTCCGGCTCGTGAACCAGCGTGATCGAATGGCAGGCATAGCTGTTTTCGCCAAAAAAGTTTTGAAATAGTTCGGGGCGCTTGTGCGTGTTAATGACGAACCGGCTCGCTCCGAGGTCAATCAAATGATCGAGCGCAAAAGTGATGAGTGGTTTTTGAAAAATCGGAATGAGCGGTTTGGGCAAATCGTCCGTGAGCGGCCTGAGTCGCGTGCCAAGACCCGCGCCTAAGACGAATGCCTGTGTGATACGATCCATCGTTGGTGCCGCGCGAGTCGCTCAAGGAGCAGTGGTGTCCAGTCCGCCGAAAAGCTGCGCCATGTGATTCATAGCTGATCGCGCGAATCTCTCAATCCCTACCTCGGTCTCGCTGTTCCGGGCATTTCCAACGAATCCGTAATCCGAATCTTCTTCACGACCAGTTCGTCGATTTCCATTCGCTTGATTCTTGCCCGGCCAATCGCCAGCCGCCCGATTGCAACTGCACCTAGAGCGAGCGCGCCAAGGGCTAGTGCGCCGACAGCGAAAGCTCCGATAGCTTGCGCTCCCATGGCCACTGCGCCAAGACGCATCGCACTAAGATCATTTCTTGTTTCTGGTGCGCGCATATCGTGGCAAGTCGTCGGCTAGTTGAATCCACGGCAATCGATCCTCTGTCCAAGTGTGATCCTAAGGCAGAATCGCATCGGGACAATGGAAGCTGCAAACGGCTACGTCCAGTTCGTCGGTGCCCGGTTGACTCAGGAACGTCAAGGTTGTGCCGCAGTTTGCGCAGGAGGAACGAACGCGCCCGGCCCATGCGATCTCATGCGGTGTGCCGTGAGTCAATCGAAAATTGTGTCGTCGGAAGGAGGCCCAGGTCACGAAGGGCGCGCCACTGCTCTTGCGACAGTCGGCGCAATGGCAGTGGGTGATGTTATAAGGCTCGCCGGTCGCTTCATAGCGGACGGCGCCGCACAGACAACCTCCGAGAACAATGCTTGCCGCCATCCGCCCTACCTTTTTAAATAAAGCGTGCGCGTGCCGAAATCGATGATGCCGTGATGCCCGTTGAGAATTTCGGCGCCGAGCAAACCAGCGACTGGCGGTGAACCCTGTAATAGCCCGCCATGAATCAGGCCCTCCAGATCGACGACGCCTACTTCCTTGCCGATGATCTCGACCGACCCAACCGATAATTTGCGGATTCGTGCCACCCACACCCCACGCTCTTTCAGGTTCACAGCGGAAGAACTAAACTGTGTCTCGCGGGTCGCAATCCGCATTCGCCGAACGAAGGAGCGATGCAGAAGCGTAGCAAAAGAACCCGTGTCGATCATAAGCCTGGCAGCCTTGCCATTGATAGAGCCATTAACGTACAAATTGAAGCCGTCACTGACTTGAATCGGGACAGCTTGCAATCCGCGGTGGTCGAGACCCGGAGCGTTCCCGGCAACGTCGGGATCGATGTTTAAGACAAGCAGTTGCCGCTGACAATCCAGCACTGCCTTGGTCGGGAAAAGAATATCCGCCCCGATAATTCCATCGATTTCCTGTTCGCGCCGTAATCGCGCGACGCGACTCGAGTTGCCTAGATCGACCGTAACCACCGGCTCGTCCACCAGAGTTAGCGCGCCGAGTCGCAGCTCCCGCGCAATCGCCACATTATTGAATGCGCCGTTAATCTGAATACGGCCGGGAAGGTTCGACTTTGCCGTAATTGGCTTAAGCCCGAAATACTCGCGACGATGCAAAGCAATCGCGCTTACCGGCGCACCGCTGTCGACCCCAAGCCACGCTGGCTTGCCATTGATATAAGCGCGTACGAGCAAATGATTTTGTCGCGAACGCAGCAACGGCAGCGCTTCAAATTGCGGAATTGCTCGCCCCGAAGCGGGCCGCGGGGCGCCGGGCAATTCCGCAATCAGCGCCAACCCAACGCATAAGATCGACAAAAACCTCCAGGCAGACGAAAGAGGATTCGGGAACGTCACGCGGCGGAGATTAGCATGATTCTTTTTACACGAAAGCGGTTTCGCGCTTGAATTCGCTCGACTCGGGCAAGGGCGAGCGCAGAATTGTTTTGGCGTTGCCCAATTCGCTTGAGTGATGATTAACTCTGCGCCAAATCCGACCGCTCAACAGACAAGCCCAATGACTCCGCCGCCTGCAGCCGACGATAAATTCGTTAGGGGACTCGGCTTGCTCGACTCGACCATGCTCGTCGCGGGTTCGATGATCGGCTCCGGGATTTTCATTGTCTCGGCAGATATCGGTCGGTTGGTTGGTTCTGCGGGTTGGCTGCTCGTTGTGTGGGCAGTGACCGGTGCGCTCACCGTGACGGCTGCGCTCAGCTACGGCGAGCTTGCCGCGATGATGCCGCGCGCCGGTGGGCAATATGTGTATTTGCGCGAGGCATATGGTCGGCTCTGGGGATTTCTCTACGGCTGGACATTGTTCCTTATCATCCAGACCGGTACGATTGCCGCCGTGGCGGTGGCGTTCGCGCGCTTTCTCGGGGTGTTTACGTCGATTATTTCACCGACCCAGTGGATCATTCCACCAATCATCCTGTCGAGAAATTACGCGATCAGTCTTTCGACGCAGCAACTAGTGGCGGTCCTCATCATCGCGTTTTTGACCGTCGTGAATACGCGCGGGCTTGAGCTAGGCAAACTCATCCAAAACATTTTCACTTCCGCGAAAACCTTGTCGCTGATCGCGCTGATCGCGCTTGGGATTTTCGTTGGGCGCAACGCTAACGCACTCAGCACAAACTTCACGAATTTTTGGACGCCGGGCGCCGCGGCACCAATTAGGTCCGATCTTTCGTTTGTCGCAACGGTCTCGGCAACGGGCGGCGCACTGGGAATGTTGATCGCAGTATGTGTGGCGCAAGTCGGCTCGTTGTTTTCCGCCGATGCGTGGAACAATATCACGTTCACTGCTGGAGAAGTGCGAGAGCCGCGTCGGAACATACCGCTGTCGCTGGCCATGGGCACAGGGCTGGTCATCACGCTCTATTTGCTTGCAAACGTAGCCTACCTTTTTGTGTTGCCGTTAGACAAAATCCAACACGCGCCGGACGATCGCGTCGGAACAGCGGCGATGGAAGTGATGTTCGGCAGCGCGGGCGCAGCTATCATGGCAGTAGCGATCATGATTTCGACGTTTGGATGTTGCAATGGACTCATCCTCGCGGGCGCGCGGGTGTATTACGCGATGGCGCTAGACGGATTGTTTTTTAAATCGACAGGCAGGCTGAACGCGAAGCACGTTCCGGCGATGGCGCTGGTGTTGCAGGGGATTTGGACCGGGTTGCTCGTGTTGCCCCGGACGCGCTTGCGCGATCCAGTCCCAAGCGCACCGATGCTGAATGCCTCGGGTGTCGAACAGTACGGAAACCTCTACGGCATGTTGCTCGATTACGTTGTCTTCGCGGTTCTGATCTTCTACGTGCTGACGATTGCGGGCATCTTTGTGCTGAGGCATACTCAGCCGCAGGCGGAGCGACCGTATCGCGCGTTCGGTTATCCAGTGCTGCCGGCGTTCTACATCGTCGCCGCTACCGTAATTTTGATCGTGTTGGCCATTTACCGGACGCAAACCTCGTGGCCTGGCTTGCTTCTTGTACTGGCCGGCGTGCCGGTTTACTTCCTGTGGAGGAGATCACGGCCGGCTTGACTTGCCACGTTTGGTAGCCCATTTAGCAAACTCACAGACCAACTTCGCCTATGAATTTATTTCGACGAAAGAGCGTCACCGATCTGCAGGCTGAAGCACTTACCGATCACAGCCTCAAGCGCGCACTTGGCGCGATGAATCTTACCGCGCTCGGCATCGGCGCGATCATTGGCACCGGCATCTTCGTGCTGACAGGCACGGTCGCGGCGCAGAATGCCGGGCCCGCTGTGGTGCTCTCATTCGTGCTCGCGGGCGTGGCATCAGTCTTCGCTGCATTATGCTACAGCGAATTCGCGGCGCTCGTCCCGATGGCAGGCAGCGCTTATACCTATGGTTACGCCACTCTTGGCGAACTTTTCGCATGGATCATTGGGTGGGACTTGATTCTGGAATATGCCGTGGGCGCGATCACTGTATCCATTGGCTGGTCCGGCTATGTCGTATCGTTCCTACACGATTTCGGCATTAACATTCCGCCGGAGCTATCGGCCGCTCGCGGCACGGAGTTGATTAATATTCCCGCTGCCCTGGCACCGCTGGTGAAAGCAAAGATCGGCTGGGTAGTGAGCAGCGCCTCTCTCCTCGATCAAATCAAGGCTGCGGGAGCCGACTCGACAGCACTCACGCACGTGACGACGATCTTCAATCTGCCCGCAGTGTTCATCATCTTTGTCGTCACAACGCTGCTCGTCGTCGGCATTAAGGAATCGGCAAACTTCAATAACTTTATCGTGCTGGTGAAGGTCGCCGTAGTGCTGCTGTTCATCTTCGGGGCCTTTCATGCCATCACAGCGACGAACTGGCGTCCATTCATCCCGGCGAACACGGGCCAGTCCGGTCATTTCGGCTGGAGTGGCGTGATGACGGGCGCTGGTATTGTCTTCTTCGCCTACATAGGATTCGATGCGGTTAGCACTGCCGCACAAGAGGCGAAAAATCCGCAGCGCGACATGCCCATCGCCATTATCGGCTCGCTCCTGATTTGCACAGTGCTCTACATTCTCGTCTCGGCAATCGCGACCGGCGTTGTGCCTTATGGTCAGCTCGACGTCCCTGACCCGATCGCCGTGGTGGCGGACCACGCCGGCATGGACTGGATGGGACGGTTGATAAAACTCGGCGCCATTGCTGGTTTGTCGTCGGTTATCCTCGTGCTGTTGTTAGGCCAATCGCGCGTATTTTACAGCATGGCGCGCGATGGTCTGCTGCCGCCATTTGTTAGCCGTGTGCATCCACGTTTCCGCACGCCTTGGCTGACTTCGATCGTGACCGGCGTGGGCGTGGCGATCTTTTCCGCCGTCTTCAACGTGCGCGAGGCCGGCAGCTTGTGTTCCATCGGAACGTTGCTCGCATTTGTCATTGTCTCAGTGGGAATTCTCGTGCTGCGTGTGCGCGAGCCAAGCCTGCCGCGGAGATTCACGACGCCATGGGTCTGGTTTGTCGCGCCGGCGGGCGCGCTCTCCGCGCTCGCTCTCATGGCCTCGCTTCCATGGCCGACTTGGCGGCGGTTGATCGTCTGGTTCATAATCGGCATCGTGTTTTACTTCTGCTACGGCGTCCGCCGCAGCAACCTCGCTCGGCCGCGCGTTTAGACGAACACGTTAGCGGCGGCTAAAACGTCGCGAGGAAGCACTGATTTTGCCTTATCAGTAATTTGCAATCGTTCGTTGGGTCTCACGGTGTTGCTGGTCGGACAAAACGCCAATCTCGCGCTGGAAGTTTCCCGTTACGGCTAGGTCCTCGAAACCGGACAGACCATCTTGCAATATCAACCAAGCGGGCCGCGAGCGAACGAAGAGTTAATGGCGCTTTTTTACGCGGCGCCTGAACTCCACAGCCTCCCGACAAATCCAGGTGACGAACTTGTCTGGCCGAAACTGAGAAGTGCTTTTGTCCGTTTGCGCAGCGTTTCGCTGTCGGCGTTGTCAGTAAACTCGCGCCGGGCCGCCGCAATTTCGGACAATGAAAGATCCATCGCGCGAAGAACGTCCCGCTCTTCGGGGCTCAATTTCTTGTGCACTTCGTTACTCAATGCACGCTTTTGAAATTGCGAGACGATTTCGGTCAGAGCATCACCCTTCGCTGCTCCAAACAAATCGAGAAGCCGCTGAAATCTGAGGTGTAATGGTATCGTGACAAGATCGAAATCTGCAGGAGTCGCGACCTGGTCGGGCGGCATTCTCACTTCATCGGATACTGCTACTGAGTGCCAAACATCTGCCGGTTGATAATATCCAATCTCGATGTGGTAGGAGCCGCTCGGTCGCGGAAGTGCGATGTAACAATAACCGGCCATCGGTTCGACGGCCACGTTCTTTTCCTCGACCTCGTCTGCGCGATACACCCGAAGATGAACCTGTCGATCGACCGGCACCGTTTTCGCAAAAACCGTCAGCCAATCGACGCTCCAGTAGGTGAAGACTGTGCATGGATCACGCGCGATCGCGAATAACATTGGCGCCCCATGAACCCGCGGAAGCCCGACATTATCGAACTCGCGGACATTTCTCCCCTCCTCGCTATCCTGGGGGGCGACTGGTCCATTCGAAATGCGAAAACCATCTGCGAAGTTGGATTCCTCCGAGCGCCGTTTGGAATTTTCTCTCGGCATGGCGATCTAATTAGCAACTTGGCGCAAATCGGACAAAGACAAAGTGAATCTTGGCGGTTGAAATAAAGTTCAACCACGAATGCACACGACCAAACACGAATCATCAGATAGTTCGGCCTTTCATCGAACCGGCGAGAACTAAAGATATCGCATAGCTGATCACAAGCCTGGTGAAACCGTACGTCATCGTAAATCCAATCGCGGGATCGATTGTCGATTTAAATCTTCGGCTAAAGCAGCTTCACCCACTCAATGCCAGGGAGGTGCGTGTGACTCAGCGCGCGGGCGAAGCAGAAACTTTGGCGCGGGAGGCGGTCGGCGCTGGATGCGATTACGTTATTGCAGCGGGCGGCGATGGCACATTGAACGAAGTCATCAACGGAATTGCAACGCCAAGTCCGGCACGCGGTGTCTGCGTGGGAATTGTGCCCCTCGGCACTGCAAATGATTTTGCGCGGTCGATAGGAATGATGGGAGACGTCGACGCCACCATCGAAATCTTGCAGACGAAAACAACTGCGCGGATCGATCTCGTCCGCATGACTAGTGAACGCACGCGCCACTTCGTGAATACTTCAGCCGGCGGCTTCAGCGGTGTTGTTAATGAGAAGTTGACCCCGGAAATCAAATTAAACTGGGGCCCGCTTGCCTATCTCCGAAGCGCTGCTGCGGCCCTGCCGGAGTTGCACGCCTATCGTACGACGGTGACTTTCGATGACGCAGAAAGCCTGGTGATCGACCTTTACAATGTCATCGTTGCAAATGGACAATTCGTTGCCGGCGGACTACCGATCGCACCTCAAGCAGATCCTAGCGACGGACTGCTCGATGCTGTCCTGATACCTAAACGGTCAGCAGCAGAAATGGCGTTGCTGGCCGCGGAGATGCTTTTGGGCAAGCATCTCTCCAACGACGCCGTTATTTTTCGGCATGCAAAAAAGATCTCGGTTCAATCGCAACCGGGGATGTGGTTCAATGCCGACGGGGAACTGGTCGGAAATGAGCCGATTGTCTTCCAAATTCTTCCTCGCGCGTTAGAGTTTGTCGTTAACAAGCGATGAAGACGAAAATCATCGGTATGAATGAACTGGCTAAGCGCGCAAAGGAGTTGCGTGCCGCTGGAAAAAAACTTGTCGTTACGAACGGCTGTTTTGATTTGCTGCACGTCGGGCACGTGCGGTATTTGCAAACTGCGCGTGCTCTCGGTGATGGGCTGGCTGTCGGCTTGAACGGAGACCGTTCAGTCAGGGAACTGAAAGGAATCGGGCGTCCGATTAATAACGAACGAGACCGAGCAGAGGTGCTTGCGGCGCTGGGGTGCGTCGACCTCATCACGATTTTCCCGGAGATACGGGCGACTCAATTCATCTCCGCAAGTATGCCCGCCGTTTATGTCAAAGGGGGCGATTACAGTTCCGAAACCTTAAATCCGGAGGAGCGCGCAATTCTGCAAAAAATCGGCGCGGAAATTCGCATTATTCCATTTGAGAAAGGTTACTCGACATCGCTTTTGCTAGAAAAACTTCGAAAGGCCGGAAGATGAGATTGGTTCGGCTTGGCATTCTTGGTTCAGGAAAAGGAACGAACTGCCGCGCGATTCTCGAAAGTATTAGAAGCGGCGCCTTGGCGGCTGAGGTCCGCGTCGTAATCTCAGACGTATTCGATGCGCCGATCCTCGACATTGCGCGGGAATTTTCGATCCCAAACGCTTATCTGCCGCCGGGCCAATTCCGCACTCGATTGGAACCGCAAGCTGAGAACGACCTTGTGAGAATGCTTCGCGACGCCAGTGTTGAACTTGTAGTTCTCGCTGGGTTCATGCGCGTTCTAAAATCGCCGATGCTAGATGCATTTCCCCGCTGCATTGTAAATATTCATCCATCGCTGCTGCCGAAATTTCCTGGGCTTGAAGCATGGAAGCAAGCGCTCGTCGCTGGCGAAAAAGTGACCGGTTGCACCGTCCACTACGTGGATGAAAAAATCGATCACGGCGATATCATCGTGCGACGCGAAGTCCCGATCTTGCCTAACGACACTCCTGAAAGCCTCCACGCTCGCGTTCAAATTGCGGAGCATGAGTTGTATCCGACCGTAATCGGCCAGATCTGCCGGCAATTGTCCACTGCTTAAATCTTCTCCGCCTTCTGGTCGCGCTCGAGAAGGTCCTGCATCGCCTGGACCGGTGGTTTTCCCTCGTATAGCAACGCGTAAACCTCATCGGTAATCGGCGTGTCGATGTTGATTTTTCGTGCACACTCGTAAGCGCTTTTCGCCGTCGGAATTCCTTCCGCCACCATTTGCATTGCGGACGTGATTTGCCGGAGCGTTTGGCCGCGACCAAGATGCTCGCCAACGCGCCGATTACGGCTGTGCCTGCTAAAACAGGTCGCAATTAAATCGCCTACGCCGCTCAAGCCGTAGAACGTCCTGAAATTTCCGCCCATCGCGCTTCCGAGCCGAACCAGCTCGGCAAGTGAACGAGTGACCAATGTCGCCTTGGTGTTATCGCCCAAGCCAAGGCCGTCGCTCGCGCCGGCCGCGATCGCGAAAACATTTTTCAACGCGCCGCCCAGCTCAACGCTGGTGACGTCGTCAGTGGTGTATACTCGAAAGCGCGAACTCCCCAGAAAACCTTGCAGATCTGTGGCGCATTCAGGATCCCGACAGGCTATTACTGTCGCGGTCGGCATATTGCGCATTACTTCCGCGGCGAGATTTGGTCCCGATAACACCGCTAGTTTATGCTCTGGAAAAATCTCACCAAGAATTTCGCTCATGCGCATCCCAGTGCCGTGCTCAATTCCTTTCGTACAACTGAGCAACGCAGCTCGGCCTTCGCTCAGCGCTCCTTGTAAACGCATTGCAATTGTGCGTAAGACAGTCGATGGCGTAACAAAAACGATCAGGTCCGCGTCGGCGCAGTCACGCAGTTCGGACGTGACGCGAACCGACTCGGGCAGCCTGAGTCCTGGCATGTAATCGCTGTTCTCGCGTGTTTTTTGAATCCGCTCGGTCCTTGCGGCATTGTTGCCCCAAAGAGAAATTTGTCGCCCGTCTTTCCCCCACAACCAAGCCAAAGCTGTTCCCCAACTGCCTGCTCCCAGGATTGCTGTCTTGTCGATCTTCATTTCCGTTTTTGAAAACGTGGCTCGGTACCGCGCATGAGACCGACAAGATTTGAGCGATGCCGCAAAACCACAACGGCGGCGAGACAAATCGAGGAGTAGAACAGTCCTTTCCTGTGCGTTTGATTTAGCGACGTCATGACAAAAATGATGATTGGCAACGCCACCGCAGCCGTGAGCGACGCCACCGAGACATAACGCGTCAATTTGAAAGTGACGAACCAAATCAGAGCGCCAACTAGCGCCGCAAGCGGCATCAACCCGAAAAGTGCTCCAGCTGAAGTAGCAACGCCTTTGCCCCCCTTAAACCGCAGCCATACCGAAAACGAATGCCCGATCACCGAGGAAACCGCTGCGGTGATTCCAAATAGATCACGTGAGAACCAGTCTGGCTGCGTGCGTTTCGCGATCAAAATCGACAGAATCACAGCCGCCAAGCCCTTTAGGAAGTCCACGGCGAATACCGGATAGCCGCAACGCTTTCCGAGAACGCGCGTCACATTCGTCGCGCCAATGTTACCACTTCCGGCCTTTCGGATATCGATTCCTGCCATCCGGCTGACGAGATAGCCAGCAGGTATGGATCCGAGCAAATAGCTGACGATCGCGATGGCGGCAAGCGTAAGCATCCGGAATGTTAGTAGCGACTGATAGTTCTATCTAACACAAGATCTCCGTCATTTAAGTCTTTCTTGGATAGCCAGATAGAAATTATTGAAATATCGGCTGGAGTGATTCCGCTTATGCGTGCCGCTTGTCCTAGTGACGTCGGGCGAATGGTTGTTAGCTTTTGTCTAGTTTCGGAACGCAGTCCCGTGATTTTGTTGTAGTCCAAGCCATCCGGAATGATTTGATCGTGCCGACGTTGCAGCTGCCGATTCTGCTCCGATTGGCGTGCCGCATATCCCTCGTATTTGAAATCCATCTCGACCAACTCCCAAATTTCAGTGGGGGCGAGCGAGGCAATCCCGGTAGGCAAATTCTTGACACTAAAATCCGGCCGCTTAAGCAACTGAGAGAGCGGAATGCCGTCGAGCTTTGTCTCAGTCGCTGCCAGTCGGGCTTGGCCCAGGAGGCGCCTCTTCTCCTGAAACTGAGCCCAGCGGGCGTCGCTAATTAGTCCCGCGTCAAATGCACAGTTGGTCAACCGCTGGTCGGCGTTATCCTGCCGGAGAAACAGTCGATCCTCAGCACGGCTCGTGAACATTCGATAAGGCTCTTCGGTCCCCTTCGTGACCAAGTCGTCAATAAGGACGCCGATGTAAGCTTCGCTTCGGTTCAGCACGAGCGGCGGACGACCTTGACCTTTCAATGCCGCGTTCGCTCCAGCAACCAAGCCTTGAGCAGCCGCCTCTTCATATCCTGACGTGCCATTGACCTGGCCGGCAAAATAGAGCCCACTGATCGTCTTAGTTTCCAACGTGGGAAAAAGTTGGGTGGGCGGAAAATAATCGTATTCTACAGCATAGCCCGGGCGCATGATCTCGGCGCGCTCCAGTGCCGGAATAGAGTGAAGAAAAGCCAGCTGAACGTCGTAGGGCAAACTGGTCGAAATTCCGTTCACGTAGTATTCGCCGGTGTGGCGTCCTTCTGGTTCTAGGAAGAGTTGATGAGAAGTTTTGTCGGAGAATCTAACGACTTTGTCCTCAATCGATGGGCAATATCGCGGGCCCGTGCCTTTGATTTGACCCGTATAGAGTGGCGACCGGCCAAGATTAGCCCGAATGATTTCATGCGTTTTCGACACCGTGAAGGTGATCCAGCAAGGGACTTGTTCCACGTGGAACTCTCCCCGGGGGCTGTAATTCAGGGTGAAGATGTCATTCGCACCTCTGCCAATTCCCTCGTCGTGAAACGCAAATCTTGGCGGGGGCTCGTCCCCGAGCTGAATCTCACACCGTGAGAAGTCGATCGACCGAGCGTTGAGCCGGCAAGGGGTCCCTGTCTTAAAGCGGCCTACCCGAAAACCGAGTTGCCGGAGATTTTCGCTTAAGGTCGAACTCGCGTCAGCCATCCGTCCGCCGGACTTACTGTTCTCGCCGACGTGCAGCAGACCGCGCAAAAATGTCCCGGATGTGATGACGATACTGCGCGCGGCAATCCTCAGGCCCAGATCAGTTTCGACGCCCACTGCTTTCCCATTCTCCACAACGACAGCGGAAACCGTTGCCTGCTTGAGATCAAGATTCTCTGTCCATTCCAAGACCGCCTTCATCCGAAATTGATAAGCCTTCTTGTCGCATTGGACCCGCGGTGCACGAACGGATGGACCCTTGGTCCTGTTAAGCATCCGGAACTGGATCCCTGTGGCGTCGGCATTAAGACCCATTGCGCCACCCATGGCATCGATCTCGCGAACTATGTGCCCCTTGGCCAGCCCACCGATCGCTGGGTTACACGACATCTGGCCAATCGTGTCCAAGTTCTGGGTCAACATCAACGTCCGGCATCCAATTCGGGCCGCAGCCAGTGCGGCTTCGATGCCGGCATGGCCGCTGCCGACCACCGCGACGTCGTATTCTGTTGGTAATTTAAACATTTTTGATTAGCGCCAAGATATTTTGCCGAAGCATGGCCATTTTGCAGAAGCACCGGCCGTCTGCTTTGAGCCCGCCTGAATCAACTTACTGAGTAACATAAGCAGCTTATAACAAATGGCTTATGGTGTAAGACGATGGTTAGCCTTTCTTTCGTGGGTCCGCCTGACTCCCGGACAATTCTGGCTTCTCGTCGGCTACCTGCACGGCTCGAGATGCAATGCGGCCTAGCACCAGTAAAAGTAAAGCTGTTGTCACAAATGCTCCTCCCCAAGTCCAGTACTCGATAATACGCGGTTGACTCCTCCCGCGCATCACCCTGAGCCCGAGTTGACCCAAGGTTCCGATATACGCGTACAAAAAAAGCCCCGGCACCCGCCCGATCGAGGCCCAAAGCATGTAGGTTCGAAACGGAATTCGGGTTAGGCCATAAAAATAGTTCAATAAGCTTGTGGGGAAAAGTGGATGCAACTGACTCAAGAGAACAATTTTCCAACTCTCCCGCTCTACGGCCGGCTCCAAGGCAAGCAGCGTTGGGTTCTGCGAAAGCTTGCGCCGAAACCACCGCCCGGCTATCCAACGGCTCACGGCAAACGAAACTGCTGCCGCAAGAACGTTGCCGGCAAACACGACGAGAAATCCCCACCAGAGTCCGAAAAAGAAGCCTCCGCCGACTGCCAGCACGCCGCCTGGAAGCAGGAGAATGTTACAAACGGCGAAAAGCAGCGGGTAGCAGATCGCACCCCAGGCGCCCCACTGCATCACCCTCTCTTGCAGCGCCTCAATAAAATCGGCAACCGGAAAAAAGCGCGAAAGCACAGAAATCAGCGCGACTGCAACCGCCAATCCCGCGAGCTGCCAGTAAATCGCACTGCGAATTTTGAACATCTGGAGATTGTGCGCGCTTGATAGACTCCGCGCAAATTTCGCCCGCTCGCTCGTCGTTTCGTAATGCAAAAATGGCGTGATCAAATAGACGCCGGAAAAATGCTCGAGCGCGGCGACAATGATCTTCTCCGCGATGCGCATCTCGCACTTGCGCACCTGCGGTCGCTCAGTTTGCAAGCCGCTTGCCAACCTCGTCGCTCGACTGAACCGTAGAGGCCTGTGCGCTCCGCCGACGCGGAATGCCAAGACTGTCAAAAATTACCCGCGTGGCGTCGGAGCGATTGAGCGTGTAAAAGTGAATGCCGGCCACGTTGTTATCCAAAAGATCGTGACATTGTTCCAAGGCGAAGTGAACGCCGACGCGCCTGACCATTTCAGGATCGTTTTCGCAACGTTGGAGAGCACGCAGAAGCTTGGCCGGGAAGCGCGCGCCCCCGGCCAGCTCCGCGATGCGTTTGAATCCGTTGATGGATGTAACGGGCATGATGCCCGCGATAATGGGAATATGAATGTCGGCGAGCGCACAACGTTCGCGGAAATCGAGAAAGTCGCGATTATCGAAAAATAGTTGCGTGACGATGTAGTCGGCGCCGGCGGCCACTTTCGCTTTGAGATGATCCATTTCAACCAATCGATTCGGCGTCGCGGGATGTCCTTCGGGGAAACCGGCCACGCCGATCCCGAAACCGCGGCGATCTGGATGCGCGCCGGATTCG
>WNGD01001756.1_pt1 | contig 52347 bp, 55 predicted proteins | sample 5400671 | NCBI WGS metagenome assembly WNGD01 (sample SAMN13153369, study PRJNA577476) | soil metagenome | isolation source: 40 cm soil or saprolite under grassland replicate 2 | place: USA:California | collected 2016-06-15 | reverse complement strand
ATTCGTGGTTTGTTCTGACGCAGCGGATCATCAAGCGCGAGTTCGCGCTCTCCGGGTCCGAGCAGAATCCGGACCTGACGAACAAGGACGTTCGCCTGCTCCTGCAGCGGGTCGTCTCGAAGTCCGGAACGGCGCCGGTTGAAGCCTTCAAGGAACGGGGCGCCGACTTCGTCGTGTCGAGCAACCTCGGCGACCTGGTCCGAGGGATGAACGCGTTGGGTGGCGAGACGCGTCTCGATCTCGTCAAGTTGGAGCGCGAAATCGCAGCGCGTGACCGCGAGGTCGACAACCGGATGACCCGGGACGCGCAGATCCTCGCCATCCGTTCCGCGCGACGCTACCTTGGCGACCGGCTGATCCGGGTCGCGACGCCGCATCGACTCCTGGATCCAGCCGCCGGCCCGCTGATCGCGGTTCGCCTGCGAGTCCTGACGCGCAAGACGCTGGGCGGGCTTCAGACCGACCTGTCGGGACGCGTTCTGCGATCCGACGGAACGCCGCTGGCGGGCCTCTACGCGGCGGGCGAGGTGGCCGGCTTCGGCGGAGGCGGGATGCACGGCTACCGATCGCTGGAGGGCACCTTTCTGGGCGGCTGCCTGTTCTCCGGTCGTGCCGTCGGCCGGGCAGTGGCAGCTTCGGTGGCTTGATCCCGGATCGTGTCGGGACCGTCATTAGCTATTTAGCAATTTAGCTAAAATAGAATTTGCGATGAGTGAGACCGCCGTCTTCCGGGCGCTTGCGGATCCCACCCGCCGTCAAATCCTCCAGTACCTCAAGACGGGCGAGTTGGCCGCGGGCGAGATTGTCGACCGGCTCCCCATCAGCGGTCCGTCCGTTTCCCGGCATCTTGCCATCCTCAAGTCGGCCGGACTCGTCAATGAGCGCCGGGCCGGAAATCGGATCCTCTACCGTCTCGACGCCGACCGGCTCGCACTGACGGTAAGCGACTTCATCAGCGCCGTCTGTCCCGCTCAGATCAGCCTGCGGCGCCGGGGATCAGCGAGAGGCGATCGATGAAGATCGCCATCACTGGCGGGAGCGGTTTTGTCGGACGACACCTGGCGCGAGAACTCGTCGGCGGCGGCCACGAGGTGGTTTTGGTAGCCAGAGGCGCCGATCGGCGCGATCTGACGGTAGCCCAACTGCCGGGTGTACGCACCGCCAAGGCCAGCCTGACAGATCTCCAAGGGCTGCGGGTTGCGTTTGCTGGCTGCGACGCCGTCGCACACTGTGCGGGGATCAATCGCCAAATCGGCTCACAGACGTACGCCGCCGTGCATGTGACGGGGACCGCGAACGTCGTGGCCGCCGCGAAGGATGCCGGTGTCCCAAAGATCGTGATGTTGAGTTTCCTGCGAGCTCGACCGGCCTCTGGGTCCGGGTACCACGAGTCGAAGTGGGCGGCCGAGGAGCTCGTTCGGAAGAGTGGCGTGGATTACACCGTCGTGAAGGCGAGCATGACCTTCGGCCGGGGCGATCATATGCTCGACCATCTGAGTCACCTGCTCTACACCCTGCCAATCTTCGTCACTGTTGGACTACGCGAAAAAGCGGTGCGACCAGTCGCCGTCCAGGATGTTGTGCAGGTCCTCGTCGTCGCCTTGATGGAGAAACGGCTCTCGCGGAAAACCGTGGCGTTGATGGGGCCGGAGGCGCTTCGGCTGAGCGACGTCGCCCGTCGGGTCGGGCTGCTGATCGGCAAACGCCCGCTGATCGTGCCAGCTCCCCCAGCCGTCAATTACGCTGTGGCCCATATCGCCGAAGGCTTAATGAAGGTTCCGCTGGCGTCGGTCGCGCAGGTCCGCATGCTGGACGAGGGATTGACTGAGCCGTGCGGGACCGTTGATTCGCTGCCGGAGGACCTGATTCCGCAAACGCCCCTCTCAAACGATGTACTGCGGGCCGGGCTGCCTCCAGCCGGGCCATTCACGCGCGCCGATCTGCGAATACCGGGGGTGATCTAATGTCGGACTCGTTCTCCGTCGAGGCTGTGATCCGGCGACGCCTGCTTATCAACTTTCGGGTAAAGCCTGACATCGTGGCCGAAACCCTGCCTCCTCCGTTCGAGCCACGATTGGTGCACGGTTGGGGCATGGCGGGGATCTGCCTCATTGGTCTCGGCAACTTGAGACCGGGAGGAATTCCGGCCGCGCTCGGCCTCCGGACGGAGAACGCGGCGCACCGATTTGCCGTCGAGTGGGACGATAAAACTGGTCGGCGCCAGGGAGTCTACATTCCACGCCGCGACACGAACTCGGCACTCGTGGGAGCCCTTGGGGGGCGATTCTTTCCAGGCGTATATCGGCGAGGGACCTTTTCCGTCAATGAGGACCAGGGCTACGTTAGCGTTCGCGTGGATTCCGCAGACGGCCAGACCAACGCCTTCTTTTGCGGACACGTCACCGATCGCCTTGCCGAGCACTCGATCTTTGATTCTCTTGAAGACGCCTCGAGGTTCTTTGAAGTAGGCAGCCTTGGTTTCTCGCCGAGCGCAGACCACAACCACCTGGACGGGTTGGAGCTGGTGTCGAAGTGGTGGAAGGTGCAGTCTCTTCAGGTCGAAACCGTGGAGTCAGCCTTCTTTGGTAACACCATTCTCTTTCCAGCCGGGTCGATCGAGTTCGACTCGGCCCTCATCATGCGCGGGATCCCGTGCCGTTGGGAATCCCACGGCCGGATCCAGCCGCTACCCGTGGCCGCTACCGTGCCTTGACGAAGCGGTGAGCCTCCTTCGCCAGCTCGACCCAGTTCATCGCGCCGGCGGGGATCGAGATCCATTGCTTCATCAGCCGTCCATGCCCGGGGTCGAAGTACGTGCCAGCCCGCCCCGCAACGAGCCCGTCGACACGTTGCTTTGGGAGCTTCACCACGAGCTTGCCTCTGACTAGCATCGCGAAGATCTTCCCGTTGACACTCAATACGTTGCTGGAGCTGAACATCCTCCCTCGCGTGACCAATCGGTCGCGGGCAAATGCGCTGACCACCGGAGCGAAGCTCGCCGGCAGCGAGGACACCTCCGGCCGCTCCGCGGGCACGCCAGCAGCCGGCTCGACTAGAGGACCAGCGCCATCGGGCTCTGCAGGAGGCGCTTGACTTCCTGCAAGAACTGCGCGGCCGTTACCCCGTAGAAGACCCGATGGTCGACTGAGAGCGTGACGCGCATGCGCTTACCGGGGACGATCTGGCCGTCCTTCACCACGGGCTTGTCCTCGATCGCGCCTACCGCCAGGATGCCGGAGTCGGGCGGGTTGATGATGGCGGTGAACTGGTCGACGTCGTACATGCCGAGGTTCGAGATGCTGAAGCTGTTGCCCATGTAGTCCTGCGCCGAGGCCTTGTTGGTGCGTGCGCGCTCGATCAACTGCTTGGACTCGCTCGCGATGTCTTTGAGCGACTTCTGGTCGGCGTTCCGCAGCACCGGCACGATCAGGCGATCGGGAAGACCAACCGCGATCCCGATGTTGATGTCGCGCTTGCGCTCGATGCGGCCGTCGGCCCACGAGGCGTTCACCTCAGGAAACTTCGTCAGTGCCGTGGCGACGGCCTTGACGACCAGGTCGTTGAGGCTGATCGCCTCCGACTTGTCGACCGCCTCGTTGAACATCTGGCGAAGGCGGACGGCGTCGTCCATTGCGATCTCCGAGGTGACGTAGAAATGTGGCGCCGAGAACGCGCTCTGGGCAAGACGCATCGCGACCGTCGTCTGCAGCTTGGAGAGCTCGATCACCTCGACCTCGCCGGTTGGACGCGCGGTCGGCTGGCGCGTCTCGCGCGTGGGCGCGGCGGCGGCCGCTTGCGGCTGGGTCTTCTGTTGCGCGGCGGCCTCAACGTCCTCTTTCGTGATCCGCCCACCGGGGCCGGAGCCCCGCACGCGGCGCAGGTCGACGCCGTGTTCTTCGGCGAGGCGCCGGGCAACTGGCGAGACCCGCTGCCGCTCGCCATTCTCTTGCTCGGCCGGACGGCGGATCACATTGAGGGCAGCCTGCCCGGCCGCGCCGACTTCGGTACGGTCATCCGGTCCGCCGTGGGGGTACTGTTCGCCGCCGGCGTCGGCCGCGGCCTGGGCGGTGGCGGCCACCGCCTTATCAGCCTGGGCGACGTGCGCCTCCGGCTTGGTGGCCTGTGCTTTCGGTGCGTCGGCGGTGGCCGGGCGGGCGTTTTGCTTTGGCTCGGCGGCCTCGGCCTGACCCTGCGGCGCCGGCGCCTTCTCGGCTGGGGGGGTTGTACTGCCGTCGCCGATCTCGGCGATGACCGCCCCGATGGGAGCGCTTTCACCTTCGGGCACGACGATCTTGCTCAACTTGCCGGTGGCGTAGGCCTCGACCTCGATGTTGGCCTTGTCGCTCTCGATCTCGACGAGCGGTTCGCCTTTTTGGACCTGGTCACCCTCTTTCTTGAGCCAGCGCAGGATCTTGCCGGTCTCCATCGAGTCGGACAGCCGCGGCATCTGGACGCTGGCCATCAGTTCTTTCCGAGCAGTGCCCTGGCTGTCACGATCACGTCCGCCTTGCCCGGGAAGGCGATCTTCTCCAGCCGCTTGTTGTAGGGCGCCGGCACCTCGGCGGCACCAATCCGTGCGACCGGCGCATCGAGATAATCGAAGGCTTCCTCGTAGACGCGGGAGGCGATCTCCGATCCAACGCCGTACGAGCGCCAGCCTTCTTCGACCGTGATCAGCCGGCTTGTCTTCTTCACCGACGCGATCACCGGCGCCATGTCGAGCGGGCGGAGGGCCCGCATGTCGACCACCTCGGCGCTGATGCCTTCTTTTTCGAGCTCGGTGGCTGCGTCCATGGCCACGATCAGCATGCGCGAATGCGCGCAGATCGTGATGTGCTCGCCCGGACGCTTCACTTCGTTCTTATCCAGCGGCACCAGGTGCTCGCCGTCGGGTACCTCGCCCTTGACCGCGTAAGTACCTTCGTTTTCGATGAACATCACCGGGTTGTCGTCGCGGATCGCGGACTTCAACATCCCTTTGGCATCGGCCGGCGTCCCGGGCGCGACGACCTTCAGGCCGGGCACATGAGCGAACCAGTTCTCGTGGCTGTGGGAGTGTTGCGCCCCGAGCTGGTGGCCGCCACCGCCGGGCGTGCGGATGACCAGCGGGACCTTGGTCCCACCGCCGAACATGTAGCGGATGTGCGCTGCGGCGTTCACGACCTGGTCCATGGCGACCATGATGAAGTTCACGGTCATCATCTCGGCGACCGGCCGCAGCCCCGACATGGCGGCGCCGATCGCGGTGCCGATGATGATCTCCTCGGCGATGGGCGTGTCGAGCACGCGCTTCTCGCCGAACTCCTTCATCAAGCCACGCGTCACCTTGAAGGACCCGTCGTACAGACCGATGTCCTCGCCCAGCAGGAACACCGCCTCGTCGCGTTTCATCTCCTCACGGAGCGCCTGGTTGAGCGCGTCGCGCATGGCAAGGACAGCCATCAGCTCGCCTCGCCGGCGTAGACGTCGCGATAGAGGTCCTTCGGATCCGGGTCCGGACTCTCCTCCGCGAACGTTACGGCATCTTCGACCTGGGCGGTGACCTCCTCGTCGATGCGCTGGACGTCCTCGTCCGTGAGCATCTTCTGCTTCTTCAGGTGCCCGGCGAGGCTGAGGATGGCGTCGCGGGTCTGCCATTCCTTGAGCTCGTCCTTGCCGCGATAGGTGTCGGGGTCGGACATCGAGTGGCCGCGGTAGCGATAGGTGACGCACTCGAGCAGGCTTGGCTCGTGCTTCTCACGGGCCTGGGCGACCAACTGGTCGGTGATGCGGCGCACGGCGAGCACGTCCATCCCGTCGACCCGTTCGCCCGTCATGTCGTAGGCGCACGCCTTCTTCCAGATCTCGGTGACGGCCGAGGCCCGCTTGACGGCGGTGCCCATGCCATAGAGGTTGTTGACGCAGACGAAGACGATCGGCAAGTGCCACAGCTTCGCCACGTTCAGCGATTCATGAAAGGCGCCGATGTTCGTCGCGCCGTCGCCGAAGATGCTCATCACGACCTCGTCCGTGCCCTGGTAGTTGATGGCGTAGGCGCTGCCGCAGGCGATGGGAAGGGCCTGGCCGACGATGGCGTAGCCGCCGTAGAAGCGGTGGTCCTGGCTGAACAGGTGCATCGACCCGCCGCGGCCGTGCGAGGTGCCGGTCTCCTTGCCGAAGAGCTCCGCCATTACTGCCTTCGGGTCGAGCCCCTTGGCGAGCGCGTGGCCGTGCTCGCGGTACGTGCTGTAGACATAGTCGGTGGGCCGTAATGCCGAGATGCTGCCGACGATCGTCGCCTCTTCGCCGATGTTGAGGTGGCAGAAGCCGCCGATCTTGGCCGCCTGGTACATCTCGGCGGTCTTCTCCTCGAAGCGCCGGATCAGTAGCATCTCGCGGTAGAGCTTGAGCAGGGTCTCCTTGTCGGAAAGCGCGGCTTTCGAGCGGCCCTCGGCGGCTCGCTGTTCGACTTTCACGACGCCTCCGGGGACCCGCCCTGGAAGAGGGGGTGCAAAACCCCCCTATTGTAGTGGCGGGGAGCGCAAATTCCGGGGCGTCAAACCGCCGCTGGCGGCTTGCTGGCTCTCAGTGAAAAGAAGAGGGGCAGCGTGCCGTCGAGCTCGGGTGGCAGGCGATAGCGGCCATCGCCTCCCGGCAGCAGGAAGGAGACTGGCCACTCGCAAAACGTGAACTCGTGGAGGAATTCCACGCGAAGGCCGGTCGTCGCGAGGGCAGTGACGATCTCGCCCAGACCGTGGTTCCAGGCGTATTCATGCTCGGCCTTCACGGTCGCCGTTCGATCGGCGTAGGAGCCCTGCGGCGTGAACACGAGCGGCTCCCGCGTCGTGAAATATGGATGGCGAAGGCGCAGCTCCGTCACGCCGTCGTCGTCATCGAAGACCTGCTCGAAGGGATGGATCTCCGTGATGTAGAAGACCCCACCGGGCTTCAGGAAATGCGTGACAACCTGCGCCCAGCGCTGCATGTCAGGCAGCCAGCCAAGCACCCCGCGCGAGGTATAGACGATGTCAAACGTTCCGGGGAGCTGCGTGGGCAGGTCGTAAAGGTCGGCACACACGAAGGTGGCAGGCAGCGAAAGTTCGGCGGCAAGTGCACGCGCCCGCTCGATCGCCGCGGGCGAGAAATCGGCCCCGGTCACCTCCGCGCCGAGCCTCGCCCACGACAGCGTGTCGAGGCCGAAGTGGCACTGGAGATGAAGCAAAGTCTTGCCCTCGATCGGGCCGATTTCCTCCATCTCGTACTCCCGGAGTCTGTTCTGGCCGGCCTTGAAGGCCTCAACCTTATAGAAGTCGGATCGGTAGTTGATGCCGGTCCACTCGTCCCAGAGCGCGCGGTTTGCCTGGAGGTACTTATCCATCGCCGCGGCTTGCGCCGTTCGGCAAGTATCCCTGCTGCGCGTGACGGGCCGTCACCACCGTCTTGATGTTGCCTCGGACGTTGAAGTCACCGACGACCTCCATGAACCGGGGATCGAGCAACGTCACGAGGTCATCGAGGATTCGATTCACGGCGGCCTCGTGGAAGATCTCCCGGTCGCGAAACTTGTTGATGTAGAGCTTCAGCGACTTGAGCTCGACGAGCTTCTGGTCGGGGATATATCGGATGCGGATGGTGGCGAAATCGGGGAATCCGGAATCGGGTGCCAGGCAGGTGAACTCGGGAATCGTGAAGTCGATCTCGTAGTCACGCTCCGGTTTGTCGTTCGGGACCGCCTGCAGGGACGACTCGGCGATCATCTTCGCCCCGTATTTCATGGGGTAATGGTAAAGGCTGTGCGCGAGCTGGTGACTGTGCCGTCGCCGTTGGTCAGCTGGATGACGTAATCCTGGACGACGCGTCCGGCCGGCACTTTGACGGTGAGCGTGGAAGGGTTGACCAGCGTCGTGGCCAGACCGTCGAACGCGCCGTTGGGGCTGGCCAGCGGGACGAAATGGACGCGCAGCACGGTGCCGGCGGTGAAGCCGCTGCCCTGGATGGTGATGACGGTGTCTTGCGCCGCCGGCGCCCGTGCCGGGCTGACCGACTGGATCGTGAGCCCACTGGTGGGCGCGCTGGTCGTGTCGCTGCCGCGTAATACCAACGTTCCGGGGAGCGGCGCCAGCGGCATCACGGTCCCGGCCAGGCCGCGCCACTGCGCGATATCGCCGGCGGCGAGGTTGATCGGCAGCGCTGTCCCGGTGGCGGTCAGGACGCCGATCGCCCTGCCACCTGGTCCGACCAGGGGACCGCCGATGTTTCCCGGGAGGTCATCCACGCGCAGCGTCAACTGGGCGTCGCTGCGCTGTATGAGTACCGCCGGTGTCGAGGGGCGCAGGTTCGCCACCTTCGGACTGGCAAGCAGGACGGCCGGGTCGGCGGGTTGCAGCGCCGCCGCATCGCCGAAGGGCAGTGGAGTGCCGTCGTTGGCGGCGCGGATCTCAGCGAGCCCAAGCGTGGTATCGATCCCGATCACCCGCACGGGATGCGTGCCGCCGGTGTTGTCGACGAGCCGCAGGCCCTGGCTGCCGCCGACCAGGCTGGCCGCCGTCAGGAAATCGCCCTGCGTGTCGATCAGGAAGGCCGTGCCAAAGCTGTGGTCGTTGACGATGGTCATGACGCCGGCGAGATCCCGTTCCAGCTCGTCGGGCAGTAGCACCGCGGCCGGCGGCACCGTCGGCGAGGGGGTGGGGGCGGGCGTCGCCGTCGGTTGGGCGAGGCGCTGGGTGGCGGTTGGGATCAGGACGGCCAATCCCGCCACGATGAGCGTGACGACGACCGCCGTGAGCAGCTGGTCCTTTCGAAGTCCGCGAAGCGGGCCCACATGCCTGCAACGAAGCAAGGCATCGTATACATTCATGACGATGCGGCTGCGGAATACCGAAACGAACGCGGTCCAGCCGCTCGAGCCTCAGTCCGACCCGGTGAGGCTCTATGTCTGCGGCATCACTCCCTACGACACGACCCACCTGGGCCATGCCTTCACCTATGTCGTGTTCGACGTGCTCGTGCGCGTGTTGCGGGCCGCCGGTCAGCCGGTCCGCTACGTGCAAAACGTGACCGACGTCGACGATGACATCATCCGGCGGGCAGGCGAGCTCGGTACCACCTGGGATCACCTCGCGGACAAAGAGACCAGCCTGTATGTGGAGGACATGGCGGCCCTCAACGTGCTCGCTCCCGATGTCTTCCCGAGGGCCAGCCAGACGATCCCAAAGATCATCGCGCTGATCGTCAGGCTGGAGGCGCAGGGGCATGCCTACCGGCGCGACGGCAACGTCTATTTCCGCGTGGGAAGTGTCGCCGATTACGGCCGCTTGAGCCGGCTGAGCCTTGAGGAGATGATCACGCTGTCCGCGCAGCGAGGTGCCGATCCGAACGACCCGCGCAAACAGGACCCACTCGATTTCGTGCTCTGGCAGGCGAGCGCGGCGGCCGAGCCGCGCTGGGAAAGTCCCTGGGGCGTGGGCCGGCCCGGCTGGCATATCGAGTGCTCGGCGATGGCGCTCGAGCACCTGGGCCCACAGGTCGACGTCCACGGCGGCGGCGCCGATCTGATCTATCCGCATCACGAGAGCGAGATCGCGCAGTCGGAGTCAGCGACGGGGGTGCGGCCGTTCGCCCGCATCTGGGTGCACGTCGGCATGCTTGGTTACCAAGGGGAGAAGATGAGCAAGTCTCTCCGCAACCTCGTCCTGATCCGCGACCTGCTGGCGCGTTACGACGCCGACAGCATCCGGGTCCTCCTGCTCCGCCATCACTACCGCGAACCCTGGGAGTACACGCCCGACCAGCTCGATGACGCGGCCGCCTGGACGGCGCGGTTGCGGGCGGCGGCCGGCCGGATGAGCAACGGCACGGGCGATAGCGTGCTCGCGGTGCGGGCCGCGCTGGAGAACGATCTCGACACGCCCGGCGCTTTGCGCGCGCTGGAAGAGGCGCTGGACAGCGGCAATCACGGCTGGCGGGCCGCCGCCGACCTGCTCGGGCTCAGGCTCGGCGCGCCTCGAGCTGACGTGGGAGAAATGAAAAAGGCGCTCGGGTGGCGAGCGCCTTTCTCGTAATGGGGGAGGGAGGGAGTTAGTTAGTCGTTTCCCTCGCGGTCGGAGCCACGCTCATCAGCGTGGTTGCTCTCCGAGTCGCGCTTGTCCGTTTCAGGCTTCTCGACATCCTGCTTCTCGACGTCCTGCTTGTCGACTTCCGGCTGCTCGACCTCGGCGGCCCCAGCCGTCAGCTCAGCAATCGCCGCGGCGTACTCCGCCTTCAGGCTCGCGATCGCCTTGCACGCATCAGCGACGACCTCGGTCAGCTGCGCGTTGAGAGCCGCCGCATCCTTGGCGCCGTCTTCGTCAGTGCTTTCGGCGACCGCCTCGTCGACGTCGCTGTTCGCCTCCGCCGTGATCTCGGCGAGTGCGGCCGTGGTCTCGGCGTTCAGCGCCGTCGCCTCGGTCCGCGCTTCGCTTGACAGCGGGGTCGGGTCGGGCAGTACGACCGTCTTCGCGCAATCGCTAACCGCGCTCTTGGCCGAGGCGGGCGTCGGGTTGCCGGCAAAGCCCGCCACACCCGTGCAGAGGACGAGCCCGCCGGCGACGATCGCCGCGCCAAATACGCTTCGCTTCATGCCATCTTCTAATACGCATTCGGATAGGCGGCTATTCGTAACGTTGTCGCGGGTGGGTAACGGCGGCCTTACGCGGGGTCGATGAGGCGATGAACGCGCGGTAACCGCGGCGGTGGAAACGATGGCAGGTCATCAGGCCCGCGGGCTTCCAGCTCCGCACGGAGCGCGGCCGTTTCGCGCACCAGCCGTTCGACATCGATCGTCATACAAATCGGCCGGTACGGTTCCAGCTTGGCGAGTCCGTGCCCGAGTTTCGCCACAGCTCCCTTCCAGTTGCCACGGCGCCAGTGATAGAAGCCGACCCCAACCTGGAGGATGCCCTGGTAGAGATAGCGCACCTCGTCCGGCTCGCGAATCCAGATGCCCTCGAGCGTCTCGTGCTGTTCGAAGAATTCCTGGCGGTTGAACTCCTCGATGCCGTGCAGAAGGGCATCGGGCGGCGTGTCCTCGCAGCGAGCGGTGCGGCGAGGCGAGGACTTCTTGAGGCGCGCCTTCACGCCGACTGCTGGCCGGTGGCCGACGCCCGCACGGTGTCGCCGTCGGGCGATGCCGCCGGCAGCTCGAGATAGAAGGTTGTGCCTTTGCCTTCCAGGCTGTTGGCCCAGGCGCGGCCGCCGTGTGCCTCGGCCACCCGACGCAGCAGATAGAGTCCGAGCCCTTCGCCACGCGCCGGCTGCTCCTCGGTCAGCGGGCTGAACAGTTCGGCCAGCCGGTCGGCCGACATTCCCGGGCCGTCGTCCTTGACGATCAACTGGCAGCGATCGGGGGTTGCCTGCCGCAGGCGAAGCTGGACCACGGTCGCACTGCGCGCGTGCTTGAACACGTTGTGGAGCATCTCGGCGAGCGCCGCCTCGAGCAGGGTCGCGTCACCCCAGACGTCGGCGTGGCTATCGAGCTGCAGCCGAAGCTCCATGCCGGCGCCGGCCATCCGTTGGCGGATCCGCTGCGCCGCCGACTGCGCCACGGCATCTAGCGAGACGCGAACCGTGAAGGCCAGCTCCAGGGGAAGGCGTGAGAGTAGCAGGACCTGGTCCGCGATCCGCATCAGGGTTTCGGACTGCTGGGCGAGGCGCTGCGCCACCACCGTCATCTGCTCGGGAGGCACCTCGTTGTTGCTGAGCATGTCCGCGTAGCCGCGCAGGATCGCGAGTGGCTCCTTGACTTCCTCTGAGGCCAGCCGAATCGCCGATATCGGGGTGCGGGATTGGCCGTTGAGCGGCGTCGATCCGGGTCGAAGTCGTGGGGCGAGCAATGCGGCGACCACGAGCAGCAGGTCCTGCTCCTCGGCTGTGAAAACGCGTGCGCTCTTGCCCAAGACCGCCAGCGTGCCGGTCGCCTCATCCTCCGGGTTGCGCAACAGGGTTCCGAGGTAGCTACTGATGTCGAACTGCTGGCGCATCGCCAGCCGCTTGAAGGGCTGACGTTTGGAGGCGTCGCGAACATTGATCAGGCCGCCGTCGCTCTCCTCCTCGGCGGCGCCAAACGTATCCTGCAGCGGCAGACGCGTGCCCTGCTGGATCGCGGGCCCGCTCTCGACCCGGGCCGCGATGATCTCGAGGGTCTCGCCATCGATCTTGCCCAGGAACGCCGCCCGAACGTCGAGTGCCTCGATCAGGCAGCTGAGCGCGCTGTCGATGACATCCAGGACAGGCTTCTCGAGATTGGCAACCACCAGGCGGCGGACGAGGCTGAGGTGTGGCTGGCGGTCAGGGCTCATGAAGGGGCGCCCACGGTTATAACATGCCCACCATTGGCAGAGGTATCCAACGGGCGGGCGAACCTGCACCTGCACACGATCTTCAGCGACGGCGAGCTGCCACCGTTAGAGGTTGTCGCCGCTCACGCCGCCGCCGGCTTCGACGTCATCGCCCTGACCGACCACGACACACTCGCGGGGATCGATGCCCTGGGCGGCCTGGAGGGGCACGGCGTGCGAATGATTGCCGGCGTCGAGCTATCGATCGAAGATGAGCCTGGCCGCGGACTGATCGACGCCCATCTGCTCGGCTACGGCTTCGCGCTCAACAACCGGCGGCTGCGCAACCGCCTGCATCAAGCCAGTGAAGCCCGCGAGGCGCAGAAACGGGAAACGGTCGACCGGCTGGCGGCCGCCGGCTACCGCGTGACGTGGGAGGCCGTGCGCGCCGGCGCGCGTGGCAACGTCGGCAAGCCCCACATCGTTGCTGCCATCGAGGCCGCGCAGCCGGGCGTAGCGCGCGAAGAGCTGTACGCGGCGATGGGTCCCGGTGGGCCGGCGCACGTTCCGCGGGCCACGGAGATGCCACTGGATGAGGCGGTGGATATGGTGACCGCGGCGGGGGGCGTCACCGTGCTGGCGCACCCCGGTGTCTACCGTCATGTGCCCGACCTGCAGCTGTTGTTTCGGGCGTGCGCCGTGGCGGGCGTGCTGGGGCTCGAGGTCACCTATCCGCAGGCGCCTGATGACCCCTATGGGCCGAAAAGTGCGGCCTTGATGGATCGCTTCCAGGAGGTCGCGGCCTCCTACGGGTGGGTGGCGACCGGTGGCGATGATTTCCATGGGCCACGGGTCACACCCCTGATCCGATTGGCCGCCTGGACGGCCACGCCGGCGGCCCGCGCCGACGAGCTGCTCGCCCGCCGCTCTTAGCGGACTTCAGGCCGTCGCAACTGCGCTATCTCGTCGTCAGAAAGCGTGTGATGGCCTCCACCACGGCGTCGGGCCGATCGAGTGGGAGGAAGTGCCCACCTGGATCGATGATCTGAACCGTACTCTCGCGAAGCCTGTCGTGGAGCGTTTCGGCCCAGGCCGGCTCCAGGAATGCATCGTTGGCTCCCCAGAGGATCAACGTCGGCGTCTCGATCTCGTCGATGTGCTTCGCCCGGCTCGTGAGATCTCGATTGTTCAGCGACCGCGCCGCGCGAAGGTAGGCGCGGCGGCCGCCCAGGTCCTGGAAGGGTCGCGTCCACTCGTCGACCATCTCATCGGTGACCCGGCCCGGCGTCACCACCCCGGCTTCCAGGCCCTTGCGGAGCCCGCGACGAAGATCGATGTTGACCATGATCTGGTCCCACGCCGGCTCTTTCAAACGTGCGATGTCGGGGATCGGCCAGTTGTTATCGACGATGCTGTCGATCAAAATGAGGCGGGCAACCCGCTGGGGTTCGTCGACAGCCATCAGTTGAGCGACGCCGCCTCCGATGTCATGGCCGGCCACTGCCGCCTGGTGCACGCCGATCGTTTCCATGAAGGCCACCACGTATCGGGCCTGTGCCGCAATCGACAGATCGACATCCATCCGCTTGTCGGAGTCGCCGTAGCCGAGCAGGTCGGGCGCCAGCACCTCGAAGGTTGCGGACAGCGGCTCGATGACATCGCGCCAGAGATACGAGGAGCTGGGAATCCCGTGCAGCAGCACAAGCGGCGGACCCTGCCCGGTTCGGAGGTACGCGATATCGCCTGCAAAGGTCCGAATCTTTCGTTTGCCCCGCGCGAGCGGCGCCATCCCGATGAGCTCGGTCGTCATCGGCGGCGACACCGTCGGTGTGGGTGCTCGCTCCAGGGGCGACGGCGGAGCGGCAAAGCGCACAGGAGGTTGCGTGGCTGCCATGGCCGGCTCTTGCGTCGATGCCGGCAAGGAGGAATCGGTGGGCGGCGGGGCTCGCCGTTGCAGGACGACGTTGGTCGAGCTGGCGCGTGCGATCAGCTGGTTCTGCTGGTCGACGATCTCGGCCTCAGCCACCGCGATCTGCTGCCCGCGATGCACCACCCGGCCAATCGATCGCAGCATGCCGGAATCCGCGGTGACGGCCTTGAGGAAGTTGAGATGAAGCTCGGCGGTCGTGAAGTTCTCGCCCGGGAGGAGCGTGCTGAAGACCGCGAATCCCATGGCACTGTCGGCGAGTGACGCGAGTGCGCCGCCGTGGACGACGTTGTTCGGGTTGTAGAGCTCGGTGGTCGCCGGCATCTCGAAGGTTGCACTGCCGTCGGAGACGGCGATAAAGCGCATGCGCAGCAGGCGAACGTAGGGTGGAGCGGGCGCAGCTCCACGCAGCGCGGCCTCGAGCAATTCGCGACCTGACATCTCTGCCGGGTCCGACATGGCCCGCATTCTAGGCCCGATCTGGACGGAGCGACTATTTCGATGGTTACGGTCCTTTGGTAACGGTCATGTCACGAGCGTGTGATAGCTCGTCGCCCCGCTGCAAGCCATTCGGGGCCTGGGCAGTTTGTCCTGTGTAGGCCGCAGTGGAGCGGCCAAGAGGGAAGGGGTAAAGGGGGACGTCCGCTGAAGTACGCTGCGCCGCGCTTTGCAACACACTCAGCCGTGCTGTTGATGGCGGCTGCGATGCCCTGGGTCGTCTTCCATGTCCCGGTCGGCGCCGCGCCCGCCCTCGCCGGCGGCACGGGGCCAGGTACGGCCCTTGCCCAAGCGCCCTTCGGCCGTGCCGTCGACGGCATCGGATGGTCGATAAGTGGTTCGCTGGTCGTCCCGGCGCTGCCCGCGACACCGCCGGCCGAGAAGCACCGCGACATCATTCACTACACCGCCGTCGATGGCGACACGCTCCGGGTGCTGGCGTCGAAGTACGGGCTCTCGGTGAACACGCTGCTCTGGTCGAACCCCAAGCTCGTCGATCGTCTGACCGCGGGCCAGGAGGTCGTGATTCCGCCGGTCGATGGCGTGCTGGTCAAGGTCAGCGCGAGCGACACCCTGGCATCGCTGGCGCAGAAATATCACGCCGAGTCGGACGCGATCATCGAGTTCAACTTGCTTCGTCATCCGGAGACATTGGCCGTCGACGAGTACCTGATGTTGCCCTACGGCGTTGGTCCGGAGCCGGCTTCCGTTCCGCAGCCCAATGCGCAGACGGTCACGGCCGGCAAGCGCTCCTGGTACGTGACGCCGGTGTACTCCTCGGGCGGAGCAAGCTATCCCTTTGGGCAGTGCACCTGGTACGTGAACACCCGCCGGCCCGCGCCCTGGGGTGGTAATGCCTGGCAATGGTTCGGACGCGCGCGTGCTTATGGCCGGCCGGAAGGTCCCACGCCGCGCGTGGGCGCCATCATGGTCACCTGGGAGTCACCCTACTGGGGCCACGTCGCCTACGTCGAGCAGGTCTACGCCGACGGCAGCTGGCTCGTCTCCGAGATGAACTACGCGAGCCCGACCGGTGGCGGCTGGGGCCGGGTCAGCTACCGGCACGTGATCCCGGGCACGATTCCGCTCATCGGCTTCATCTACTAGGAGCTTCCTCTTCAATCAGGCGGCCGACGGCCAGCACGCGCGCCTCGTCATTCCACTGCCCGACCACCTGCACGCCGATTGGCAGGCCGGCCGTCGCGCCAAAGGGAACCGACAGCGCCGGTAGACCGGTGAGGTTGAAGGGCGCCGTCAGCCGCACCAGCGCGCCGTCGACCGGCTCCTCCCCGGACCGCCAGCGAACCGTCCGCTCGCCGACAAGCGGCGCGGCGATCGGCGTGCTGGGCAGCAGCAGGACATCGATGTCGTGGAAGACGTGGCTCATTGCCGTCCGAATCCGGGCGCGCATGCGCTGCGCCAGCACGTAGTCGGCCCCAGCTACGAGCGAGCCCAGCTGGAGCCGGGTGCGGACGTCGGACCCGTAGGCGCGAGGCCGGGCGCGAATCCAGCGGGCATGGAGGGCGCTCGCCTCGGCGCGGAGCGTCACCAGTTGGGTCGCGACCGTCCACTGCATCTCCGGAATCGCCACCAAGCGGACCCGCAACCCGCGCCGGCGCAAGGCTGCCGCCGCCGCGTCGACCTGGCGCGAGACAGCCGGTTGCACCCTCTCGACAATCGATCCCTGGAGGACGCCAACCCGCAGGCCCCGTGTCGGGGCGCGCCGGGACTTACGCCCGGCATCCCCGCCCGAGAGCACATCGAGCAGCACGCCGGCGTCGTCGACCGTCCGCGCCAGCGGACCCGCGTGGTCGAGCGACCACCCCAGCGGGAATGCGCCATTCAGCGGAATGGCACCGAACGTCGGCTTGAGGCCTACGCAACCGCACAGCGACGCGGGCACCCGGATCGATCCGCCGGTGTCAGAACCGAGCGCGCCGGCGCACAGGCCGGCGACGACGGCGATCGCCGAGCCGCCGCTCGAACCGCCCGGGCTGCGGCGGGAATCGTGGGGATTGCGAGCGACGCCCCACCAGGGGTTGGCGGTGCTGACGCCGTAGGCAAACTCGTGGAGATTGGTCTTGCCGAAGACTATGGCGCCGGCGGCCCGCAGACGGGCGACGACGGCGGCATCGCTCGATGGGACCCAGTTCCGCAGGATGCGAGACCCGACCGTCGTTCGCAGCGCCCGGGTCGCGAACAGGTCCTTCACCGCGATCGGTACCCCCAACAGCGCCCCACTCTCGCCCCGGGAAAGTCGCCGCTCAGCCCGCTGTGCCTCCTGCCGGGCCCGCTCGCCGGGCGGCGTGATGAAGGCCTGCAGGTCGGCGCTCGCCGCGATGCGCCGGCTGTAGGCGTCGACCAGCTCGACCGGCGACAGCCGACGGCGGTGGAGCGAGCTTGCGATCTTGACCAGCGGTGCTGAACTCAGCGCTTCAGGCGACCCCATCCGTATCCCCCGTCGCAACCGCCGCCCTCAGCTGTTCGACCAGTGCCAGGTACCGCTTCCATGCTGGCAGCAGTGCCAGCGCGTCGGCGGCGCTCAGCCGCAGCCCGGCCGCCCGCGCGGCGGCGGTCAGGAGTTCCCTCTCCGTCACCGGCACAGTATGCAACCCGTGGCGGCGGGCCGGTGATCGGCTCCATCACCACTTGCGAGTGCGAAATGGTTTGACAAGACCGATTCTTCCGCCCTATCCTGCGACTGCCGCCACTCGGCTCGTGGGGAGGCGTTGGATGGCGGTGGCGCTGCCGTTTGTCCAATTTTCATTGCTGAGGAGCCCGAAACCATGCTGCTTGTGGAAGTCCGCCGCCTCGATATTGCCCCTAACACCGACCAGTTCTGGACCACCGTTTCCCGCATCAACGGCCCCGAGTTCATGGGCGTTCTCTACCGGGCGCGCGAGGCGATCTTCGACAGCGCCGGGATCAGCTTTACCATCGACCTCTTGAACAAGTTTTTGCAATTCGACGTCACCAAGAGCTGGTCGTCGGCCGACGAAGGCGAGCTCTTCATGGGACAGGCGCCGGTCGTCGGCTGGTTGCGTGTCCGGCGGCCGGGCTCCGCCACCTTGCGCGAGCTGCGCTCCGACGACGTCCACTTCATGGAGCTCGAGCACGCCTCCAAGCCCGCGTTCATCGAAGTCGGCGTGGCCTATCGGGCCGGGACCGAAAAGATCCGGACCGATTTCCTCAAGCGCGTCCGCACCGCAGCCCAGGAAGCCCTCGGCCAGGAGGTGGGCACGCCGTCCTCGTGGCCGGTCCTCGCGCCGGTAGGCAGCCACAATTTCGACGCGATCCGCAAGTCCCGCCAGTCGATCAACGAGGTCAGTGCTGAAGAAAACCAGGCGATGGGTGCCTTCGCCGCACCGGAGATTCGCGCCCTGATTCGGGATCTCGAGCGGGTCGGGTCACTCACCGTTTCCGACCTGCCCAAGGTCCTCGGCGAAGCCCAGGGGACCGCCGTCGCCGGCCGCCTCGGCGAGCTCCGCAACCTTGGCCTGATCCAGTCGGAGTACGTGATCGTGTGCTCCCGCACCGGCAATGCCGTGCTGCGCACCGATGATCCCAACAAGCTGCAGAAGATGGCGCCGGACTGGATGAAATGCGCCTGCGGGCGCCCGCTGAACGAGGAGCGAGTGGACCAGGTCATCGTGCCAACCGATCGCGCCACCGCCCTCAACGACAAGGGCCGCTGGATGACGACCCTGGCAACGGCCATCCTCCCCAAGCTCGGCATCGGCCGTGAGCAGGTGATCATCGACGCCAGCCCAGTGGGGACCGACATCGTGCTCGATTTGAGTGGAGACCTCGTCCTCGTGGTGCTCAAGGATCGCGAGTTCAACCTGGCGGACGCGTATGCCTTCAACGCCAAAGTCTCCCGCATCAAGGCCGCCGAGGGTGTGATCGTCAGCAACGAGGGTCTCTCCGGCGACGCGAAGAAACTCGTCCAGGAAGAGCTCGGTCCGCAGCGCGCGCGGATCGCTGACCCCTTCCGGATTTCCTTCGTGGAGGGTGTCCAGGGCCTGGAACACGAGCTGGGCCGCGTCGTGGAGCGGCGCCGCCGGCAATACTTCCTGCGGGCGCTCGGCGATCTGGCCACCATCCAGGGGCTCAACATCGGGCAGCTGGCGCTGGCCAAGGTCGAAGCGGGCGGCCGCGCCGGCAAGGATCTGGCGGTGACGCCAGAGGCGGTCGCCGCAGAAGCCTAAGCGCGCTTCGCCCGGCGAGCTCGCTTATCGCGCCCTCGCGAACTTTAGCTTCGCTAAAGACGAGCGCAACGCGGGCGCGTAGTGTAGGTGTATGCGTATCGGCAGTTTGATTCTCGGCCTGATCGCCATCTTTGCCGGCGGTGTCTGGATCTTGCAGGGCTCGGGCGTGCTGCCGGGCAGCTTCATGACGGGCCAGCGGATGTGGCTCATCATCGGCATCATCGTCGCGATCGTCGGATTGGCGCTGGCCTACAACGGGATCCGCCGGCCCGCCCGGCCCTAGCCGCTTGGCTCGTCATCGCCCGCTGATCGTCGGCTTGAGCGCCGGCACACTGGCCCTTGGGGCCGACTACCTGGCGCACGCGCTATTCGCGATACCTCTCCTCCCAGAGCAAGCGGGCTACCTCTTGCTCAAGCTGCTGCCGTTGTCGACGTTTGCGAACCTGCTGAAGGCGCTCGGTGTTCTCGCCCGACCGCTGCTGCTCGTGGGCGCAACGGTGGTGATCATCGCGGTCTACGGCGTGGCGTCAATGCTGATTGCCCGTGTCTTCCCGCGCCGCCATGTACTGATCCTCACGGCGGCAACGGCCCTGGTCAGCGCCATCGTCGCGACCGTAGCCTTTTCGCCGAGTGATTCGCCGCTCGGGGCGGTGGTCGAAGTCGTGCTGCTTGCCGGAATGGTTCCGCTGGTCGATCGCGTCGTCCGCGGGCTCGCCACCTCCGGCCCGTTCAGCGAAGACCGGCGGATCTTGATGCGCAACGTCTTCTATGGTGCGGTTGGCATCGCCCTGCTGGGCATCGGCTATGCGAACGTCCGCCGCTTTGCGACGGCGCTGGCCATGAAGGAGGGCAGCCGCACGCCGACGGAGATCACGCCGGTCGGCGACTTCTATGTCGTCTCCAAGAACATTGGCGGCGACCCGGTCGTCGATGGCTCGACCTGGCGTCTCAACCTGCCCGGCCGGTCACTCACCTACGACGAGCTGCTCGCCCTGCCGTCCCATGATCTGGAGCTGACGCTGGAATGCATCAGCAACGAGATCGGTGGGACGCTGATCAGCAATGGCAGCTGGAAGGGGCCGCGCGTGAGCGATGTGCTGGCGTTGACCTCGGTGCCGTCGAACACAACCTGGATGTTGATGGAAAGCGCCGACGGCTACACGGAAAGCTTTCAGCTCCGCGATCTGACCCCCGACCACCTGCTCGCCACCCATCTCAACGGCTCACCCCTGACCTCGATGCATGGTTTCCCCGCGCGCTTCATCTTTCCCGGCCGGTATGGCATGAAGCAGCCCAAGTGGGTAACGCGGATTGGTTTTTCCACGAGCGACAAGCCCGGCTACTGGGAGAACAATGGCTGGGATGAGCGAGCCATTGTCAAGACGATGTCACGCATCGACCGGCCTTCGGATGGTGCCGCCTTGGCGGCGGGGTCGATCCAATTCGGCGGTATCGCATTCGCGGGTTCCCGCCGGGTCAGCGGGGTCGAGCTCAGCTGGGATGGTGGCCGCTCCTGGCAGCCCGCCGACCTGCAGGCCGAGTTCTCCCCCTATGCGTGGCGCTTCTGGCAGATCAGCACCAGCATCCCTGCCGGACATTACAACGTCAAAGTCCGAGCCCGCGACGGCGAGGGAACATTACAGCCGTCGCAGTCGGCGCCGACGCTGCCGAACGGGGCGGACGGCTACCACACGATCACCGTCGATCTCGCCTAGGGTTCTCAGGAGCTTCTCAGGACGCGTTCAGTCGCGGGCCGCGGGCGCCCTTCTACCGTACGGTTGAGGCCGCCGGATTCCATGAGCCGACCCGTTGTATCTGGCAGGGAGAGGAACATGTCCTCGAACGCGACGCTGAGGTGGGCGTCGGTGCTGGGCACGCTGTTGCTGGCCCTGCTCTCAGGTGGCGTCGTGGCCACGTCGCCCAAACCGGCCGAGGCACCGCTGCATCCGGCGGTGACCGTGCTGCCGAGCGACGCTACGGTCCACAGTGAAAGCCATGTCTCCTGAGCTGACGACCCGCCATTTCGACGCGCTCGGCTCCACCTGCGAGCTCTTGAGTGTCGAGAGCGGGCCGGCGGCGCTCGAACGTTGCGAGCAACGCATTCGCGATGCGGAGGCCCGCTTCACCCGCTTCCTCCGTGACAGTGAGCTGGCCGGACTGAACGGGAGCGACGGCCGCTACCTCCCCGTGAGTCCGGAAATGTTCGCCATGCTGGAGGCGGCCCTCTGGGCCTTCGAGGAAAGCGATGGGCTCGTCAACGCCGCGGTCCTCCCGGCGCTGGTGGCCGCCGGATACGATCGCCCCTTCCGGCAAGGCCTGGCAGAGCCGCCGGTCCTTTACCCGATGCAACTGCCACCGCTCCCGCAGGTGCTCCTCCTGGATCAGGCCACGCGCTCGGCGGCGCTCGCTCCCGGTGCGGCGCTCGACCTGGGTGGAATCGCGAAGGGCGCGCTGGCCGACCTTCTGATCGATGAGCTCGGTGAAAATGCTGTCTGCAATCTGGGCGGCGACCTGCGAGTCCGCGGCGCCGGTCCCGAAGGCGACGGCTGGCACATCGGGCTTTGCGACGGCACGCTCGTCGCGCTCCGCGACGGTGCCGTCTGCACCAGCGGGATCAGCAAGCGGCGCTGGGGGCACTCGATGCATCACCTGATCGACCCGCGCACCGGGATGCCGGCGAAGACGGACCTTGCGGAAGTCTCCGTCGTCACCGACAGTGCGTTGCGCGGGGAGGTCTATGCGAAGAGTGCCGTTCTCCTGGGTTGCGCCCTGGGCATCGCCTTTCTCGAAGCCCGCGGCGTGCCGTACGCCGTGGTGCCGGCCGAAGGGGCAGGGGCCGGCGCCGGGCCGACTGAGCTTCCGGCGGCGGCGTGACGCTTGACCAGCTGCTCTGGCTGACGTCGCGCGCGGCGGCGTTGGCCGCCTTCTTCGTTCTCGCCGCCGCTCTTGTCACCGGGCAGGCTTTGCGCAGCGCCATGTTCGAAGGAGCGATGCGCAATCGCGATCTGTCGAATCTGCACCGCTTTCTCACCGTCTGCTGGGTGCCGCTCGTCGGCCTGCATGTGCTGGCGATGACGCTTGACGCAGTGGCGCGGATCAGTCCGATCGACCTCGTCATCCCATTCCGAGTCGCCTATGCCTCGTTGGCGATTGGCCTCGGCACCATCGGACTCGACATCCTGCTGATCGTCACCATCACCGGCTATTTGCGGCGGCACCTCGACCCCCTCGCCTGGCGCTGGCTGCACCGGATGTCCTATCCGATGTTCGGTGTGTTTGCGCTGCATGCCCTCCTGTCCGGGACCGATTTCGGGCGCCCGCTCGTGCTGGCGCCGGCCGCCGGCGTGATCGCCTTCATGGCCATCGTGACCCTGGCCCGGCTCGCGTTCGGGCGGATGGAAACGACCCAGCGTTAGACTCGTCGGCACCATGGATGCCTGGCAGCGGGCGATCGCCTTCATGCGCACCGTCGACGAACGCGCAGCCGAATCCGTCGTGCCTTTTCGCTGGGGCCGCGCCCTGATCAATCGACGGTTGGATCAGGTGCCCGATCTCAATTTCCTGATCGCGGACCATGTCGAGGAAGCCGGCGCGTCCGATCTGGACGCGGAAGCAGAACGGATCCAGGGCGACGCCGGCCTCTCGCATCGCCGAGTCAACGTCGATGATCCGCCGGCCGCCGAACGCCTGTCGGAAGCCTTCGGCCTGCTCGGCTATACCCCGGAGCGATTCGTGATCATGGCGCACCGCCGACGCCCGGACCGCGAGGTCGATACCGCTGCCGTGCAGGAGGTCGACTGGGACCTGATGCGCCCTGCCCGCGAGCGCGAGATCGCCAGCCAGCCGTGGGGAGCTGATCCTCGCGTGGTGGCACAGCTGCTTGCCAAGCAGCAGTTGACCGCCCAGGGCACCCGCACCCGGTACTTTGCGGCGCTGGTCGACGGCGCCGTCGTCTCCTCGTGCGAGCTTCGAAGCGAGGGTGACACGGCGCAGCTCGAGACCGTGGAGACGCTACCGGAATTCCGTCAGCATAACTGATGGTGGCAAACGGTAGGCTGAACGAGATCGCCGATCGCGTTCGGCAGGGAAGACCAAGTCCAGGAGGTCCTGCGATGCGTGTTATGGATGTCGTCAACGAGGTGAAGGGCGCAATGCGAGCGTCCGAAGTGTTCGGCACGCCCTACGAAAAAAATGGGGTCACGATCATCCCCGCGGCGAAGATCGCCGGAGGCGCCGGCGGTGGGGGTGACCAGGCCCAGCCACAAGCTGGCGGCGTCGGCTTCGGCGTGTCCTCGCGGCCGGTCGGCGCCTTCGTCATCAAAGGCAGCGATGTCAGCTGGCAGCCGGCCCTCGACCTCAACCGGATCATCCTGATGGGCCAGGTGGTCGCGATCGTGGCGCTGCTGACGGCCCGCGCGATCGTGAAAGCGGCGACGAAGCGCCGCTGATGGCCACCGCCATCGACGTCGACTTGCAATCGGTTCGCGGTCAGTTCCCGGCGCTCGCCCTCAAGGTCGATGGTGAGCCGGTGGTCTACCTCGACAATCCCGCGGGCACCCAGGTGTCCCAGCGCGTCATCGACCGCACCACCGAGTACTGGCGGACGATGAATGCCAACCAGGGCGGCGCCTTTACGACCAGCCAGCGGTCTGACGCCCTGATCGGGCAGGTGCGCGAAGCCGCGGCGACCTTCCTCAATGCCGCGTCGGCGGACGAGATCGTCTTCGGGCCCAACATGACGACACTGACGTTCGCCTTCAGTCGCGCGATCGGGCGCGAGCTACAACCGGGCGATGAGATCGTCGTCACCCGGCTCGACCACGACGGCAACGTCTCGCCCTGGCTGGCGCTCGTGGAGCGCGGTGTGACCGTGCGGTTCGTCGACATCAAGGTCCCGGAGTGCACGATCGACATGGCCGATCTTCAACACCAGCTGACGCCGCGGACGCGGCTGGTCGCGGTCACGCACGCGTCAAATGTGGTGGGTAGCATTCCCGATCTCGCGGCGGTATCGCGCGCGGCCCACGCCGCGGGCGCCTGGCTGTGGGTTGATGCGGTTCACTACGGGCCGCACGGGCCAATCGATGTCCGCGCCATCGATTGCGACTTTCTCGTCTGTTCGAGCTACAAGTTCTTCGGTCCGCACCAGGGGATTCTCTACGGACGCCGTGCGCTGCTGCAGCGGCTGCGTCCCTACAAGGTGCGGCCGGCGACTGACGAGGGGCCGAGTCGCTGGGAGACCGGAACACAAAACCACGAGTGCCTCGCTGGCCTGCTCGGCGCCTTCGAATATCTGGCGTCGATCGGTGGTGCTGAGCGCGTGCTCCGGCCGGCGCTGGAACAGGCCATGGATCGCATCCGCCGCCACGAGCGGGCCCTGGTGGCCCGCCTGATCGACGGCCTGCAGCAGATTCCCGGGATTACGACCTACGGCATCACCGCCTCGGGGGAACTCGAGCATCGGGTGCCAACCGTGTCGCTGACCTGGCCGCCCCATCGACCGGAGGCCCTGGCGCGCTGGCTGGCCAGCCACCAGGTTTTTGCGACCCATGGCGACCACTACGCAACCGAGCTGATCACGAGGCTCAAGCTCGTGGACGATGGCGGCACACTGCGGATCGGCATCGCCCACTACAACACGGCGAGCGAGATCGACCTCGTGCTGGAACTGCTCGCCGGCTTCCGCGGGTAGGACAAAACCCGATCAGATGCTGATCAGGAGCACGCCGGCGAATGCGAAGCCGATCCCGGCTTGCTGCAAGCGGGCCATTCGTTCGTTGAGCACGATCCGTGCCAGGATCACCGTCGCCACCGGGTAGAGGGACGAGAGAATCGATACGACGCTGAGCAGGCCGAGCGTGGTGGCAAAGGCGAAGAAGACGTCGGCGCCAACGTCGAGGACGCCGACGGCAAACAGGGCGGGCAGGTCGGGGAGCGCCACCTTGATCCGCGAGCGCAACCCCACGGCGAGCAGCAGCAGCGCCGCCACACTTCCGGTTCGGGTCGCCAGCACGCCCCAGACGGGATCGGGCCGGCTCGCGTAGCGGATCGCGACCAGGAAGAGGCCGAAGGCCAGCGCGGCGACGAGCGCCAAACCGACGCCAGGGAGGAGGCGTCGCCCGGACTGGGCGGGACGGCGATCGAAGGCCAGCAGCGCGATCCCGCCGAGCGCCAGGGCAATGCCGAAAAACTGCAACGCCGTCGGTCGCTCGCCCAGCACCAGGCCAACCAGGATTGGCAGCACGGGCCCCGTCGCGGCGATGGTCGAGACGACGCTGATGACCCCGATCGCCATCCCCCGATAGGCGGCCGACAACCCGACCAGCCCGGCGAGGCCCGCCACGACGCCCGCGACCATCCAGAGGCCCGGCCGGGGGGCGCCGCCCCTGACGATGACAACGACGGCGATCAGCAGAAGCGTCGGCGGCTGGGAGACGAACAGGACGGCGAAGACCCCCAGGCGACGGGTGTTGATGCCGCCGATGAAGTCACCGATGCCCCAGCTGACGCTGGCGGCAAGGGCCAGCAGAACGGCCGTCAGCGCGCCACCCGGCGAATGGTCGTGCCGCTCAGCCGGTCGCCCAGACGCTGCCGCTGACGGCTGCGGAGGAGGAGGACCGCATCCGCCGGCCAGAGCGGAAGCAGGACTCCAACGAGGTTGCGCACGGTCGCCCGCCACCAACCTGGCACGCCATCCGGCCCGTAGACCGAGATCCCCATCAGGGTCTTGCCGATCGTCTGCCCGGTGCGAGCCTCGATGGGAACGCGATAGGCCAGCGCGATAACCCCCAGCAGCACGAGGCCCTCGGGGTCGAGGATGAGCTCGACGGTGTCCAGCCCCGAGACCGCGGTCAGGATCAGGATCGCGCCCATGAACACGATCGCCACGTCGATCAGGCCGGCCCATAGCCGGCGGACGAGGGGAAACTGGCGCCACCCGGCATCGTCGGCGGGCTGAAAAATCGCCGCGTCGATCGTGTCCGCCAGCTGGCGGCGGACGCCGAGCACGATCGGGTCCAGGGCGGAAAGGGCGCCGCGGCGTGCCAGCCAACGCACCGAGAGGATGACCGCCAGGGCTGCCAGCACCGTCACCGTGACGACGAAGAATCGATGCTCGGCCCGGTGGAACATCCGGACCGCGGGCTGACCTACCAGCGCGCCCAGCCCCACAAAGACGGCGATGTACACGACGACCGAGGGGATGAGACCGGCGGCAAATGTGAGGCGGGATATCTTGCTGACGCCGGCAACCTGGGTGGTGGTGATGCGGAGGCCCGGAATCAGCCGGCCGAAGAAGACGGCCGGCGCCCCACGACGCTGCAGCAGGTCGGTCGTTCGATTCAGCGCGGGCCGGAATCCCAGCGCATCGGCGGCTTTTAGCAGGGCGGGCCGCCCGACGGCGGCGAAGACTTCCCGGCCGACCATCGCGCCCAGGATGGTGGCCAGGAGGAGCGCGCTCACCATGGGGACCGCGTCAACGGTATCGCTGGCGATCGCGATCCCGGCGATGATCAAGAGCAGGTCCCCGGGCGCGAAGGGGATGGGGATCCCGGTCTCCTCGACGAAGACGAGTCCGGCGATCACCACCAAGAGCAGGTCCCCGCTCAGGCTGCCGATCGAGGTGATGGGATTCATGTCGCCACTTCCTCGTACTGTGACGGAGGCAGGGCTTAGCCGAGCAGCTCGCGGATCAATGGGATCGGCATCGCTCCACAGCCGAGAAACGCATCGTGGAACGTCTTCAGCGTGTACCCTGGGCGTCGCTGCATCTCGCTTCTCAGTTCGAGGATGAGGAGCTTGCCCAGCGTGTAGTTGAGATACATGGGATCCCAGGCGCCACGCGTCGCCTCGCGGGTGGCGGGCAGTTCGGTCATGTATCCGACGGACTCGAAAAGGCGAATGGCGTCGGGCATCGTCATCCTCCGGCAATGCAGGCCGAGGGCGACGAGGAATCGGCAGTCGCGCAGCAGGGCCTCCAGGCGCTGGGCCAGCAGCTGTTTGGGGTCGGTCGAATAGCCGACCTCCAGCATCATCTCTTCGACGTAGTGGGCGAAACCTTCGCCTGTGGTGTAGGTCCAGAACAGTTGACGCGTCGGCGAGCTGGCGTGCCGCTCGAACAAACCCTGGACGTAATGGCCGGGATATGCCTCGTGGATCGACGTGCCCTCCAGCGTCGCGTAATTCATATAGCGCAACCATTCCTCGCTCTTGGCCGCATCCCAGTCGGTGCCGGGGATAGTCACCCAGTAGTAGCTGTCGGTGGCGACCGTTTCGAGGGGTCCGGCGCTGTCCATGGCGGCGCTGATATAGGCAGCGTATGTGGGCGTCGGTTGGACCAGGCAGTGGCCGTTGCTGGGAAGCGAGACGACATCGCGATCCACGAGGAAGGTTCGCAGGCGGCCGAGCATCGCCGTCACGTCTGCGATGATCGAGCTCGCGGTCGGGTGGTGATCCTCAAGGCGCGCCACCGCGGCCGGCACGCCGGCGCCGGGAGCGATCTGCTCGGCAGCGGCCTCGGCGGCGGAACGATTCCGCTCGATGTCGGCGCGAACCATGCGCTCGAGCGCAGGCACGTCGAGCTGCACGAATTCGCGCAAGCTCAGCAAGCGCAAGAAGTGGTCCTCGCCGAGGGCATACGCGTCGTCCGCCGTCGCGAGCCTCGCCTTCAGCCCGTCGCCGAAATCCCGCAGGTGCCGGTTGGCGACGTCGATGGCCTCAAGCGTTTCGGCCTGGCCGCCCGCGGCGGCACGCACCTCGCCGTCGAGGTACTCGGCCTGGCCATCGACCGCATCGATCGCGATCTCGAGGTTGGGCCGGGGAAGCACCGTCTCCAGGTTGTCGCGCGCCGCCTCCAGGAAGCCGCCATACCCGAGCAGGTGGCGGCGAAGGGCCGCGAGCCGATCGCCGAGCGGGGCATACGGGCGCTTCAGGTAAAAGCTGACGTCCAGCTCGCTGGGTCCGGCGTAGAACATCGGCTCACGAAAGGGCAGCCGTAGCTCAGTGAGCTCGAAGCGGGCCGCCTCGAGCTGAGCGATCAGCGCCCGCCGATCGACCGACTGTCCCCGATCGAGTCGCGGCCCTCCGCCGATGGTCGAGAGCTGCCGGTCGATCTCCGATACCCGAGCGCGAATCGCGGTCTTGGACAGATCGCCCACCACGCCGTCGAACCGGTGATCGCCCATGTATCGAGCGTGCGTCGGCGAAAAACGGAAAAACGCATCGATCACCTGCCGCTCGGTCGCCGCCCAGTCCTCCACGGCCCTAGAGGCTAGCACGTGAGCAGGTTCGAATCGATAGATGGTCCGTAAGGTGGCGCTGTTACGTTGGCGTCACCGAACCATGCGCCAGCAGTCACCGTCGCGTGACCCCCTGTCAAGCCTTCAGCGTGGCCTGGCTGCCCTGTTGGCAGCTGCTGGCCTGCTCCTGGTCGCACTTTCCGCCGCTCCCGCTTGGGCGGCCCCAAACCAGGCGCACCTCGATCGCCAGGTGTTCAAGGCGATGCAGACGGGCCAGTCGATCCATGTGATCGTCGTCGCCCGCGGTAATCTCAACGTCCTGTGGGCAGACCTCCGGCGGACCGGTCTGAAAGACACCCTGCGCGTCCCGATTGCCCACGGCATCGCCGTCAAGCTGACGCCCGCCCTGATCGACCACTTCCGGTTGGACGCCAACGTCGCGCGTCTGATCTACGACGCTCCCGTCAGGCTCACCGATACCCCCTTCAACCCAGCGGCACTGGGAACGGTCTACCCGACGGTTGTGGACGCGGTGACGACCTGGAGCAATCCCGTGGCGCCACTCACCGGACAGGGGATCGGGGTCGCCGTCATCGATAGTGGCATCGCGTCACACCCCGACCTGGGTAATCGTGTCGTCGTGAGCCAGAACTTCAATCCGAACGTCACCGGCACCGACGACGGGTACGGCCATGGAACCGGAGTCGCCGGGATCATCGCCGGGGATGGCACGGCGAGCTTCGGACAGTACATCGGCGTCGCACCTGGGGCGAATCTCATCAACCTCCGGGTCAACGACGGCACGGGCGCCGCGCCGACCTCCGCCATCATGAACGCCGTTCTCTGGGCGGTCGTCAACAGGAAGACCTACAACATTCGCGTACTCAACCTCTCGTTGCAGGCGTCGGTGCAGGAGAGTTACCACACCAGCCCGATCGACGCCGCCGTTGAATATGCCTGGCTGAAAGGCCTCGTCGTGGTCGTGGCCGCTGGCAACAGCGGGCCCAACAGCGCGCTCTACGCGCCGGCGAATGATCCGTATGTGATCACGGTTGGCGCGACCGACGACCAGGGCACCGTCTCTACGGCCGACGATACGCTGGCGAGCTTTTCGAGCTATGGCGTGACCCAGGACGGCTTCACCAAGCCGGACGTCGTCGCGCCCGGCCGGCGCATCATCACCACACTGGCACCGAACAGCAATTTCGCGCTGAACTTCCCGAGCTCCATGGTCGGCGCGCGTTACATCCAGCTGACCGGCACCTCGCTGGCGGCCCCGGTGGTCAGTGGGGCGGCGGCCCTCTACATCGAGAGCAATCCGACCGTGCGGCCGGGCCAGCTGAAGGGTGTGCTCCTCGCAACCAGCAATCACCTGGCGCTCACGGGCACCGGCGCGGGCTATCCGGACGCCGCGCATGCCATCGCCTCCATCGGCCTGCTCGGCAATGCCAACCACGGCCTCGACCCCAACAACTACCTGAAAGTCCTCTACATGGCGGCCAATAACCTGACGACTATGCCGGTGGTCTCCTGGGACACCGTCTCCTGGGACACTGTTTCTTGGAGCAACGTCTCCTGGGATAGCGTCTCCTGGGACTCTGTGAGCTGGAGCAGCTAGGGATGAAAGGGGCCCGTCTCTCAACCGCGGCCCTCGCCTACATCGGCGGGGCTAGCATCCTCGCCATCACGGTCGCTGTGATCCGTTGGCGGAGCGAAGCCCCTGGTAACCTCGTCCTCTTCGTCGTCATCACCGGCCTCGGCATGCTGGCGCATGCGTATCCGGTTCAGGGGTTCCGTCACCAGGCCTACCAGGTGACGTTGCCCTTCATCGTCATCGCGGCCGCCACCTTGAGCGCCCCGCAGTTGGTGGCGTTCATCGTCTTGATCCACCTGGGTGAGCAGGCCCGGCTTCGCCGGCGGCTCTACATCCAATGGTTCAATCTCTGCGACTATTACCTCAGCGCGGCGGCAGCCGCGGCTGTTTACCATCGAGCGACACTGCTGCTCCCGGATGATGCGTTCGGCCACGTCGCTGCCGCGCTATCGGCCGGCTGTGCCTTCCTCCTGCTCAACCGGGTGCTGCTGGCCGGCGCGCTCTGGTTGGGACGCGGCCTGTCGCCGCTCGCCTCCGGGCTCTTCCAGTCGGAGTTGCTGGCCGCCGACCTGATCATTACCTGGGTCGCCGGCCCGATGCTTGTGCTGACGATGGAAGCGGGTCCCTTGATGATTCTCGTCACGGCAGGGCCTCTGTTGCTGGCGCGCCCCACACTATCGGCGCTGCTGGCACGACGGGAGGCGGGCGTGCGGCCGACCGCGGCGCGGGCCGCCTGAGGTCGATGACTGATCTCCCGCGCGTGGCGCGCATCTACATCACCGGGGTTCTCGCCGGCGCGGTAATCGCCGGCGGTGCGGGCATCCTGCTCGCGCCGCCACGGCTGGAGCGGCTGCCCGTCGCGATACTCCTCCTGGTGGGAGCGACGATTGCCCAGCAGTTCAAAGTCAAGAGCCCCAAGCACCAGTCGTACTACACGACGACCGTGTTCTTCTTCGCGGGGGCGGTTCTCTTGCATCCGACGTACGTCATCGTCATCATCCTCGCGGCCCACGCCGTAGAGTCATTGCGCGTGCGCCATCGCTGGTACATCCAGGCGTTCAATGTGGCGAACTTCCTCCTCTGCTCGATGGCGGCCGGCGCCATCTTCGGCCTCGGCGAGTTGGGTCACGGCAACGGCCGTACGGTCTTGTTCGCGGCGCTGGCCGGCCTGGTGTTTGTCGGGCTCAACCACCTGCTCACCGCCCTGGTCATCACCTGGGCGCGCGGTGTTCCAATCGCTCGGGCCGGCACCTTGGATTGGGAGAACCTCGGCACCGACCTGGCGTTGATGTCGGTCGGCGCACTCGGTTCGCTGCTATGGCTGACGAATCCGTGGCTGGTGCCCCTCTGCCTCGGCCCACTCTTCTTGATCTACCGGTCGCTGCTGGTTCCCAGCCTCAAAGAGGAGGCGCGCACGGACCCGAAGACCGAGCTCGCCAACATGAAGCACTGGAACCAGCTGGCGCAGGCGGAGGTCGAGCGCGCCCGTCGCTTCGGCCGACCCCTTAGCGTCGTCCTGGCTGACTTCGACCTACTGCGCGACGTCAACAACCGGCATGGGCACCTGGTGGGGGACCAGATGATCCGGCGAGTGGCAGACGCCATCCGCGGCGCACTGCGCGAGTACGATGTGCCCGCCCGTTTCGGCGGCGACGAGTTCGCCATCCTGATGCCGGAGACTAGCCTTGCTGAAGCCATGACCGTGGCTGAGCGGATCCGCCGGGGGGTCGAGTCGATCGTGGTCAAGGTCGCGGATGGCTCAAGCCCGGCGGCCAGTGTCAGCGTCGGCGTCGCGCTCTTCCCCGGCCACGGTCGAACCGCATCGGACCTGCTCGCGGCAGCCGACCGCGCCGTCTATCAAGCTAAGGCATTGGGTCGCAACCGGGTCTGCGCCTTTGCCGATGAGAGTCTGCGCCCGATCCGAATTCCGGCGGCCGCGCGACGCGAAGCGAGCTAGGTCGACTTCTTCGGCCGGCGGCTTCGTCGCCGATCCGCATGCGCGCGCATGAAGGTGTAGGTCTTCTCGGCCGCGAAACCCTTTTGCACTGCATCCTGGATGCGGGGCCAGAACTCTTCCTTGACCCAGTTACGCGCAACCAGCACCTCGACGCCCGCGAGGCGAAGGTCGCCTTTCTCCAAATCGGAGGTTGTATCGCCCCGCTGCAGAGAGCGCACCGCGTCGAGGCTCAGGTTGGGAAGGAGCCACCCGTGCGGGATGAGGACCTCGGCCTGCCCGCGCGGCTCGTCTGGCACGGAGCAACTGTACACGGCGGCTGCCCGCCACGTAACGTATGCTGCTCACGTGCCGGTGCTGAAAACGCTTCACGTGCTGGGTGCGATTTTCCTGCTCGGCGGCGTTAGCACGCACGTGTTACTGCGACCGATGGCGGCTCGGGCGGCCGACGTCGCGCAGCACGCGCTCTATCAGTTCGCCTGGCGGGTGCAGCTTGCGCTCGTCTACACGGGATCGGCGCTAGTGCTCGTCACCGGCCTGTTGATGTGGATCGGCCGTTTCAAGCTCTTTACCGGTTGGCTCCTCCTCGGCTTCCTTCTCTATGTGGCAGCCGCCGGCCTGGATGGCGCCTTTCTGGCCCCCAACCTGCGGCGCGCGCGCAGCGCCGCGGGGGAGGCGTCAGCCCCGGTTGCGGCAGCGGCAGTGACGATCCAGCTGGTCGCCTGGTTGCTGCTCATCGTGGTCGTCTTCCTCATGGTCGCGCAGCCCTTCTAGGGATTTGGCGCCGCTGGGGCCGATCACGCTGAGCGGGCGTCACATCCGGCTCGTGCCAATGCGTTCCGCGCACGCGCGAGCGCTTCTCGAGGCCGGACGCGACGAGGCCATCTGGACCTGGATGCCGGCCCGTCCGGTGACGCCGGAAACCATGGCGCGCTGGCTCGACAAGGCGGTGCACGCCGAGTCGCAAGGCCGCGAGTACCCCTTCGTCGTCGTCCGCGTCGAGGACGAGCACGTAATCGGCAGCACCCGCTACCTCGACGTGCAAGAAGACGATCGGACCGTCGAGATCGGCTGGACCTGGTATGCGCCGGATGCCTGGGGCGGGGTCGTGAACCCGGAGGCCAAGTACCTGCTGATGCGCCATGCCTTCGATGATTGGCACGCCATCCGGGTGGCGTTGAAGACGGACATCAACAATCTGCACTCCCAGGCCGCCATCAAGAAGCTGGGGGCCCGCTACGAGGGGACGCTTCGCAACCAGCGCATCCGTCCCGACGGAAGCTACCGGGACACGGTCATTTTCTCGGTGATCGAGAGTGAGTGGCCTTCGGTCAAGGCCGGCCTCGAAGAGCGCCTGCGCGCTTAGCGCTTTCCGCCGTTCAGGACCCGCAGGCTAGCTGGATGCTCCTTGCCTTGAGGATGTTCAATTGCCAGCTCGATTGGCAGGGCCATCGTTGACGAGCTCGGTTTTTCACTTGCCCGCTTGCGCGGGAGGGTCGGCATGGGGGGCTCCTTACGCCGCGACCGGTAGCCGCTGGCGACCTTCGCCGCTGCCGCCTGGGCGGCCGCGATCACCTCGGAGGCGGACACGTCCGGGCTGGCGAGCGCCTCCTGATCGAACGGAACCATCTCGCTGACGCAAATCTGGCGCTCCGGATCGATGATGACGACCGCGACAAAGGGCTCTTGACTGGTGATGCTCGGATGGATCTGTGACCACGGAATGACATTGCCCATGACGGGAGCCTAATCGCCCGTTTTGACAGCTGTCTGTCGCAGCCTCAGGCGCTCGGAACTTCCTCTCCGATCTCGTTGCGGCTGGACCCATTGGCCGGCGCGCCCTCGGCCGGGGCCGCAACCTGCGCCGGGCCCGGTAGGCGGATGATCGTCCAGTCCTCGGCTTTCTCGGCGCGGTCGGCGAGCGCCTCGTCTTTCGAAAAGAGGATGACCTGGTGGTCGAGCCGGCCCAGTTCGTCCATCGCCGCGCGCAGTCGGCGTCGGTCGGCATGGACCAGTGCCTCGTCGAGCAGCAGAGGCGGTGGCTCAGAGTTTCCACCGATGATCCTCGCCAGCGCCAGCCGCTCGAGCAGGTAGATCAGCGAGCGCGTGCCGAGGCTGAGGTTGTCAACATCCTTATACGTACGCTGATCCTGCGTCCGCACCTGCAGCGCGAGGTCTTCGCCGATACGCACGTCGCGATAGCGGCCGTTCGTGATGGGGGAGAGCTGGCCCTGGAGTTGTGACTTCAGCCTCGGGATCACGGCGCGCCGGACAGATTTCGCCGCTGCCTCGAGCGTCTCGATCGCGAGGTCGTAGGCGTGAGCCTCGGCTTCGAGTTCCTGAAGTTGCTCGCGGGCAGTCGCGATCTCCTCTTCGAGCGCGGCAACATCCCCGGTCTGGGTGAGCCGGTCGTTTAACAACTCTTCAGCCCGAGCCCGTTCTTCCTGGGCTCGCTCCTTGGTGGCGCGGTGCTGGTCGCGCTGCCGTTCGAGCTCGGCCAGCGGCAGCGCGGCGAATTGCGCGACGGCGGCCGGGTCCACCGTTGCGCTGATCTCCTCCAGCTGGCGCGTCAGGTCGTCGACGAGCTGTCGCAGAGACGCGCCCTCGTCATTGGTCGCGGTCCCCCGCCGGGCCTCCAGCTCGGCGAGCCGTCCGCTCGAGGCGCGGTACGCCTCTGCGTGGCCGACGCCGGCATCCCAGGCCTGGGCCGCGCGCTCCATGTCGGTCTCCTCGATTCCTGCCGGTGCGTAGACGGCGGCCAGCTGACGCCCGTAGTCGTCAGCCTTGCTGCGCTCGGCGATCGAGCGCTTGCCGGGCGCCCGAAGTTGCTCCAGCTGGGCGTCGTACTGCTCGATCCGGGTGCGGACCTGTTGGGCCGTGCGGGCGGCCTCGCAACTGGAGATGAAATCGCGGGCGGCGCCCAGCGCCTCCCGGCGGTCGAAGCCCAGCTGGTCGAGCAGGCTGTGCAGGCGCTGCCGGAGGGACTCGCGCCGCTGATCCAACTCGGATTCAGCGCGGGACGCCTCCTGCGATCGCTCGCTGGCGGCGTTCCAGGCGAGCGTGTCCTGGGCGAGCGACTCGACCTCGCGCGCGGTCTCGTCCACGGCCTCTTCGGTGGGCGCCGGCTGGGGAAGGCCCCACGAGCCGACCAGCTCGCGCAGGCCGCGCCCGGCAACCTGCGCCCGTTCCTCCAACTCGCTGGCCTGGCGGTCGAGTTCGAGGCGGGTGGCGTCGTAGCGCACCTTCTGCAGGTGCTCGACCAGGGCCTCCTGGAGTTCAGCCGAGCTCCGCACCCCCCAGGGCTGGAGGATCTCGCGGCGTTTGATGCGCGCCTCGTCCTTGGCACGGAGGCGGCGATCGACTTCGCGAACGGCCGCGCCCCGCACCCAGATGCCGATGCCGGTCGACAGGACGCCCATGCCGAGCAGGAAGAACGCCGCCCCACTGAGGGGCAGCGGCATGCTGCCTTGCAGCGCCACGAACGCCACCAGGATCGCCATCGCGGTCAGCAGAAGGCCGCCCAGCATGGCGCCGAGGAACGTGCGCTGCCGGCTCCGAGCCCGCTCTGCCATCGCTTCCTCGCGTCGCATCGCCTCCTCGGCTTGCTGGCCGGTCTTGATGACGTCGGGGACTTCCTTGTAGCGGGCGATGTCGTGCTTGAGCTGCTCCAGGCGCGGCGGGAGCTCGGCACCGGCGCGGCGGCGCGCCTCGAGGGCGACGTTGTGGCGCTCCCGCCACTCGGAGAAAACGCGCTGGAACTCCATCTGACGCGCGGGCCAATCCAGGTTGTTGCCGATCAGGCCCGGGTGCCGCTCCGCGATCCGCCGCGTGTCCTCCGCGGCGGTCTGCGCGCGGAGGTGGACCTCGGGCGCCTGGCTGTCGGCGACGTTGAGCGTTGAGAGGAGCTCGCGGACGGTGGGCTCCTGGGCGAGCGCGACGTCGTCGATGCCACGGGCTCGCGTTTCGTGACCCTGCGCCTCGGACTCCAGCTTCTGGCGCTCCGTGTCGAGTTGTTGCACCTGGGCGGTACTGTCGGCGGCGCGACGTTCGAAGTCCGCCTGGGTTTCCCGCGTTGCGCGCAGGTGGCTCCGCAATTCCTGGACCTCCGCCTGCCGGTCGAGTGGGAACATCGCGAAGCGGGTATGTTCATGCTGGCGGCCGCGTTCTTCCGCGATCGCCTGCTCGAGTGCCTCGACCCGCTCCAGCCGGTGCCCGGCATCCTGAAGGCGGGACGCCAACAGGGCCGCCTCCAGCGTCTGCACGATGCCCAGCTCGGCCTCGGTGAGCGCCGACACGGTCTCCCGCTTCTGCGCGAGCTCATCGACCGCGGCGCGTGCCTGCCGCGCGGCGGCCAGCTGTCGTTCCAGTTCTGTCAGGCGAGCCTCGAGATCGTGCAAGGGGCCGGAGCGCCCGCGCGGCTTGCCGATGCGATGGGTCCGTTCCTGGCGCAACCGATCGAGGACCTTCTGTGCCGTTCGGTCCGGATGGGCTGAATCGGCCAGGGCGATGATCGCCTCCTTGATGGTGCCGGCGTCTTCCAGGCGCTGCACCTCGCTCCGCGAGATGCACGCCGTGTTCGTGTAGATATCGCGGCTTACACCCAGCAGCTGGCGTCCCACCTGCAACCCGCCCGATGCATCGTGGTCAAAGCGGTCGCCGAGCTCGGCGCCCGTGCTGACGTCGAACACGCGAACCGTCTCGGCGTCGAGATCGCGCTCGACGCGGAGTTGGGTCCCGTCCTCCATCACGACCTCGAGCGCCAGCCCGAAGTTGCCGCCCTGCCATGGGCGCCAGCGGTCGGCGCGCTCCACCAGCGCTGAATGGGCGCGATCGCCGGACTGCAGCCCATAGAGGCCAGTCACGATGGCCTCCTGCAGCGTCGACTTGCCGGCCTCGTTGGGTCCGACGACCAGGTTCATCGTCGGTCCGAACCGCAGCTCCATGCCTTGCAGCGTGCCGAAGCCCTCGATCTCGATCCGGGTTAAGCGCACGGCGGCCTCACCACGGCGTCCACCCTAACGTCATTCGTCGAAGGCATCGAGGGCGAGCTGCAACGCGCGGCCTACCGCTTGCTCCTCCTGGCGAGACCCCTGCTTGTGGTCAACCAGCTTGCGCACCATTTCGCCACGGCTGGTGAACTCCTGAGCGGCGGCCGCGAGGTCGTGCGACACGCGCGAGTGGTCGCGGAACTCGAGATACGCGAGCCCATCACTGCACTCCTTCGACAGTGCCTGCGGATCCAGGACCAGGGAATGGGCGCGCTCACCAACCAGCGTGGCCCGGATGACGCCGCCGTCGAGCTGTTTCTCCTCCCGCATCGCCATCACGGCGTCGCGGACATGGTCGAGGCTGGTCATCCCGCTGACGTCGATCGTCTCCTGGGCGAACTGCCGCAGGTTGATATCTTCCAGCAAGACCTGGACCGTGGCATCGTCACCGATCGTCAGCAGCGCCGTGCAATGACGCCCGGATTCGTTCCAGCCGAGCGGCTCCGGGCTGCCGGCATAGGTGATCGACTCCGACGTCCTGGCGTCGTGATAATGGCCGAGCAGCGCGTGACGGAAGCCGGCCTCCTGGACCTGGGCGGGCAGGATGGGCTTGTAGGGGGTTACATCCTGCGGCACCTGGCTCATATCGGAAGCGTGGAGCAGCAAGAGGTGCGTGCCCTCCTCGCGCCGGGCGAAATCGCGCAACGGCGCCTCCGGCACGTCGGAGTGCATGAAGCCCGCGGTCCAGATGTCGACATCGGCATAGCGGTATGGTCGCAGCTCTTCGTGTGTCGCGACCGTGACATTTTCGGGCCAGCGTAGGTATCGGTACGGTGAGCTGGGCACGGCCGGATCCGCGTGGCCGGGCGCGATCAGCACCGGCAGCCCGGCGTCGCCCAGCGTCTGGATGATGAAGCTTGCGGTGTCGCGTGTGACGTGATCGTGTTCGAAAAGATCGCCACCGCAGGTGATCAGGTTGGCCTGAGCCTCCCGGGCGCGTTCGACGATCCGTTGGAGGGCGGCGCGAAGATCCTCGCGGCGTCGCTGCGCACCGACGCCGGCGAAGGGCCACAAATCCCCCGTAACCACGCGAATTGAGCCTGGCGCGATGGCATGGCAAGCGCGAAAGCAGCGCCCATTATAAAGGTTGGGCTGAGTTTGTTCCGAATCAGCCGGAGCCGCGATAACAGCGCCTAGACTGAGCGACGAAGTGGGCTCGTTCGAGAAGGGGGATCGCGGGGCCCGGATCCTCAAGATCCAGACCCTGCTCCAGGGCAATCCACACGGGTTGACGACCGGCGAGATCGCGCGCCGCACCGGCGTGAATCCGCGGACCACCTATCGCGACATTCGGGCGCTCGAAGCGATGAATGTCCCGGTCTACGAGGACAACGGACGGATCGCGATCGACCCGAACTACTTCGTGGCCCCCGTCAAGTTCACCCTGCGCGAGGCGATGGCGCTGCTGATGGGCGTTCGCCTGATGCACCGGCATCGCGACCAGGCCGATCCGGATGTCGCCGACGCCTTCACCAAGTTAGCCGCGGTCCTCCCCGCGCCGGTTGCCGAGTACGTGCATGCCACCGTGCGCCAGATGGCCGATCGTCCTGCAAACCCGGTGTACTCCCGCGTTCTCCAGACCGTGGCGCTCAGCTGGGCGGGGCACAAGGCGGTTCGCATCTGGTATCCGAGCGCGAATCACGAGGTGAAGCCGCGCGAGATCGAACCCTATTTCCTCGAGCCCTCGCTGATCGGGCACAGCAGCTACGTGGTGGCGCGCGATCGCGGACTGCGCGAGATGCGCACCTTCAAGCTGGAGCGCATCACGCGCGCCGAACCGATGGCGGAGACCTATCAGATCCCGGCGGAATTCGACGTTAACAAGTACCTCGCGGGCGCCTGGGGGATCTTCCACTCCGGTGAGCCGGTGGAGGTGCGCCTGCGCTTCTTTCCGCCCGCGGCCGCGCGGGTGAGGGAATCCATCTGGCATCCGTCGCAGAAGCTCAGCGACGGGCCGAGGGGCTCCGTCAACATGACGGTGACGGTGACCGGCACGCTCGAGATCACTCCCTGGATCCTGGGGTGGGGCGATGCCGTCGAGGTTCTCGCCCCCGCGGACCTGCGCAAGAAGATCAGCGGCGTGGGGACGAAAATGGCGTCACGCAACAATAGAGGAGGCCGACGATGAACATTTATCAGGCGGTCGCGAAATTGAGGCCCACGCGGATCTGGGACGGGGTGCTTGCGCGGACGGTGAGCGGCGACCGGCTTAGCATCGGCTTCGTGGACATCGATCCCGATGTCCAGGTTCCCGAGCACCGGCACGAGAACGAGCAAGTCGGGTTCGTCCTCCGCGGCTCGGTGACCATGGTGGTCGATGGCCAATCGCGCGAGTTACGGGTAGGGGAGACCTACACGATCGCCAGCCAGGTTCCCCACTCCGCGAAGGCCGGCGCCGATGGCGTGTCGGTGGTAGACGTCTTCGCACCGGTTCGCCAGGACTGGAAGGACAAGCCCACCGTCGCGCCCTTCCCCGGACGCTGGCCATGAGTTAGAACAGGCCCGGATACTCCCCGCCGTCGACCGCCAGGGTCGTTCCGGTGATGAAGCTGGCCGCGTCGCCGGCCAGGAAGACGACCGCGGCCGCCAGCTCGTCGGGGCGGCCGTGGCGGCCAAGCGGGATGTTGCGGATGCTCCGAGCCGTATACTCCCGCGGGTCGACGCCGAGCGTCATCGCCTGGTGCCGGTTCTCTTCCCTGATGCGGTCGGTCTCGAAGCGGCCCGTGAGGATCGAATTCACCCGAACCTCGGGGGCAGCCTCCTTGGCGAGGGTCTTACCCATCGCGACCACCGCCGGACGCAGCGCGTTCGACAGCACGAGATTGTCGACCGGCTGGTGCGCGGCAATCGAAGTGAGGTTGACGACGGCGCCTCCCTTAAGCCGCAGTGCCGGCAGCGAGGCGCGCGTCAGGCGAACGGCGCTCATGAACACCAGGTTGAACGCCTCCACCCACGCCTGGTCGTCGAGCTCCGCCACGGTGCCGAGGATGGGCCCGCGCGTGTTGTTAACCAGTACCTCGAGGCCGCCCAGCGTCATGACCGCCCACTCGACAAGGTCGCGGCACTGGTCGGCCTGCCGGACATCGGCGACCCGCGCCACGACGTCATGGCCCTCGTCGCGGAGCGTCTGGGCCGCGGCCGCAATGCGTGGCTGATCGCTGGAGGCGATAACCACGCGACAGCCTTCCGCGGCGAGCGCGCGAGCCGTGGCGAACCCGAGACCACGGCTGGCGGCCGTCACCAGCGCCCGACGCCCGCGAAGCCCGGTTTCCACCGGGACATACTAGGAGGGCGCGATGGTCTAGACGGCGACGCGCGGCTGCTTGCCGCAGGCAGGGCAGGGCGTCCCCGCCTTGAGTTCGGCTCGCTTGAAGGCGTGACCGCCGCAATGCGGGCAGAGGGCGCCGGGTCGCAGCGCATGGGCTTGCTCGGCTTTCTGCATGCGCTCGCGCAGATGGCTGTCGTCTTCCTTCTCGATGAATCGCGGGTCGGTGGGCGTCTGCGTGCTCATGCGGCCTTCAACTCCTGAGGCTCGAATTGCTCCGGCCGCAGGCGGTCGCCCAACGCGCGCCCGATGACTTCCGGATGCAAGTCGATCCCGCGCTGGAAGGGATGCACGCTCAGGATGGCGGGCACTGTCCGGTTGCCCAACTTCACGTCCAGCACGCGGCCGTGCAGCGTGGTCATCGGACCCCATCCATCCCAGGTCCGCATCGTCCGCCACCAGAGATGGCGGGCCAGCGGACCGCCCATGGCGACGACCAGCTGCGGGTTGATGCTCGTGAGCAGGCTCTGCAGGTGCCGGTCGACACACTGGTTGAGAGCGTCATCGGTCACCAGGTCCGGGTTTGCCGTCGGACAGCGGACCGCCCAGGTGTGGAAGGCAAGGTCCATCACATCGTGCTTCTCCGGTTTCTGCCCCAGCCGGCGCCGCGCACCCAGGAGCACGGCACGCGCGTACTGGTAATAGGGCTGCGGCGTATCCGACGTCATGTGGTGCTCGAGCCCAGCTTCGTGATCGAGCCACTCGGTGAAGGCTTCGTTGCTGGCGCTGGCGGCATCCAGCGGGCTGGGGCTGATGAACACGATCGGCGCCTGCGGGTTGCCGAAGCCGACCTCCGGCCGGCGGAGTGGCAGCGCGAGGCGTTCGCAGGGGCTGTCGGCGCCCCGGCCTGCTTCGGCGACCGCGCAGCCGTGCAGCCGCTTGAGTGCGTCCGAGCCGAAGAATTGCAGGTACTGCTGGCCCTTGCTCACGCTGTGAAAACGACGCCGGGTGGCCGGTGAAGCTTGCGCCCCGGCGACTAAGATTTCTCCGTGGCCCAGGTCCCCGGGATCGATGTCACCCAGCTTCGGCAACGACTCAAGAGCCAGCCGGCGCCCTTCCTCCTGGACGTCCGGGAGCGGTGGGAATATCAGGAGGGTCACGTGCCGGGCGCGCAGCTGATCCCGCTCGGGGAGCTCGAGCACCGTGTCAACGAAGTGCCCCGCGACCGGCCGATCCTGGCCATTTGCCACAGCGGGCAGCGGAGCTTTGCGGCCGCTGCCTACCTCCAGCGACTGGGGTACACCTCGGTGAGCAACGTTGACGGCGGCACCGCCGCCTGGATCGAGCGCGGCTTCCCAGTGGATAAATAAGCCGCCCGACAGACAGCTGTCAAAACGGGCTGCTTGACTTTGCGCATGCAGCCAACCACCATTGACACGACCAACCGTCCTTTTCACGTCCTGAAGGAGTCCAAGTGAGCGTCCTCGAACTGGTCCTCGTGGTCTTGCTGGTGGCCACCCTGCTGTGCCTTTTCGCCTTGGTCATCCGCCGGCCAGCCGCTGCCAGTCCATCCGATGCCGTCCTGGCAGCCCTGAGCGACCTGGGCGCGCTCAAGTCGCACGTCGAGACCGTGAGCAATCAGCAGAGCGCGATGAACCAATCCCTCAGCATGGTGCAGACGGCCGTCCAGGGTGTCGAGACCAAGGTGCTCGAGAGCTCGGCCGGCGTTCGTGATGCGATCGGGAAAGACCTGTCCGATGCGCGCATCGCCATGGAGCGCCTGAAGGCCGACGCCGAGGAGCGCCGCCGTATGGAAGAGGACGTGCAGGCCTCGGCCCGCCGGATCGAGACCGTCCTGCTGGGCAGCCGCACCCGCGGTGCGGCCGGCGAGAACATCCTTCAGGACGCCTTCCGGCAGTTCCCCGCCGAGATGATCGACATGAACTTCCGGGTCAACGGCAAGGTCGTCGAGTACGCGCTCGTCCTCGCCAACGGCAAACGGCTGCCGATCGACAGCAAGTGGCCGTCGCCGGAATTGCTCGACCGGCTGAGCGACGGCTTACAGGAACCGGGGAAAGAGACGGCTCTCGTCCAGGAGATCGAGCGAGTCCTGCGGCTGAAAGTCCGGGAGGTCAAGCAGTACATCGACCCGGCGGCAACGCTCGGCTTTGCGGTGGCCGCTGTTCCCGACCCGGTCTTTAACGCCTGCCGCCGCGCGCACCTCGAAGCCTATCGCGAAGGCGTCATCCTGATGCCCTACAGCATGACGATCCCCTACGTGCTGGCCCTCTTCCGCCTGCACCTGCAGTACGCCAGGTCGATCGACCTCGAGAACCTCGAAGGCTACCTGCAGCAGATCGACGACAACGTCGCGTCGCTCGATCGCCTGCTCGAGAACAGCATCGCGCGCGGCAGCACCATGATCCAGAATGCGTTCACCGACGCCAAGCGCAACCTGGGCCAGATGCGGGGTGCGTTGGCCGCCATGCGCGCGGTCCCGCAAGATGCTTTGGGCCAGGAGCAGGAAATCGACCACGTCGAGGAGCCCGACCTCCAGTTGCTAATCTCGCGCCGCGTCTAGAGGGAGGCATAGTCCTCGGCGTAGGCGGCGCGGCGGCGCGGGTCGCCCTCCGGACCGTCGCAGAGGGGCCGGGCCGCTTCACCGAAGAGGGGCACGTCCGAGGAGGGGTTGCGTCGGGCCTTATGCAAGGCCCGGTGTGCGCGCGAGGCGCATGACGAGCATGAGCAGGAGGAGGAAGCCGCCACCGACGAGCATCATCAGGGTGCTCGGCTGTGTCCCCGTGTCGTCGATCACGAGCTGGTCACTCGCCAGGGCGGTGCCGGCTTCGTTTGTCACGGCGACTGAGTAGGAGCCCTGAGCCAGGTTCTCGGGCAGCTTCATGAGCAGGTGATTGGCATCGGGCACCTGCACGGTCGTCGCCGGCCGCCCGCCGACCTGCACGGTGGTGGCCGGGGTCAGGTGCTGGCCGAGGATCATGATGTTGGGGAGCACGGCCGGGTTGACCTTGACCGGATTGAGCTGGAAGATCTCCGGCGGTAAGGCCGCGGTCGCCCTGGCCGGGGCCGGAGGGGTGGTGGGACGCGCGGGTGCCGTTGGTCTGGTGGCGGCCATGGCCGGCACGGTCATCAGGACAAGCGCCGTCAGGCTCGCCACACCAGCTGCCGCCACGCGCCGCAGTGCTGTCATGAAACTCCTCTACTACATCAAACGGGGATGGCGGGACCGGGCGTCTGGCGATTCGGCCCATCCGGTCTGCGCAGACGGCCGTAGCTGTAACCCGCAGCGCAACAAAAAAGCCCCTGCTCTTACGAGCAGGGGCTGACGGTCGACTGGTCTAGCGGTTGCCGCCTCCCGGCCAGGTCTGCTCCGGGGGGCGCTCACCGATCTTGATGCGCTCTGCGCCGCCGCTCGAGCCGGACTCGGACTCGCTGCCCATCCCGGGCTCGCTGCCGAATCCACCGAACGACGGCATACTCGGCGGCTCAGCCGGCCGGGCGACCGGCCGTCCGCCGCCCACAAAGGAGCTCGACGGTTTGGGGGCCGCCGCGGGCGCCGGAGTCGCGGCGCGGGCCGCCGGCCTGGGAGCGGCTTTCGGCGCCGCAGCCTTGGCCGGTGCGCTCTTCCGCTTGGCTGGAGCCCGTCGCTTCGCCGTCGCGCGCTTGGCTGTCGTCTTTTTGGTGCCGGACCGCTTCGCGGTGCTCTTCTTTGCCGGGCTGCGCTTGGCGGTCGACTTCTTGCCGCCGGCCCGCTTGGCCGCGCGTGGTTCAGGCGGATGAGGACCCGCTGCTGTTACCTGCGATTTATAGCATCGGCTCTCCGCAAAGACAAGCACTTCCCCATGTGGTGCATCAGTAGCCGATGACGCTGCTGGTGCCGAACGACCGTGTCCCCGAAGCGGCATGCCCAGGTCGATCAGGCTGCTGATCAGCTGCAGGTTGGTCTGGACCTGCCAGAACGACCCGGGCCCAGGCTGAAGCACGCCCATCCCGTTGTTGAGCAGGATGCCCGTGTCCCCCGCCACGACGCCGTTCCCGGCGTAGAGGCTGTGAATATGCGACACCACGTTGCGTGCCGCTTCGACCACGCAGAGATATGTCGACGGGCCAGCCCCGGTCCATCAGCGTGCGTTCAGCCAGTCCAGCACGGTCGCGAACAGGGAGTCATGCTCGAGGTCGACCGTGATCGCATGGCCGGAGCGCTCGAACCAGACGAGCTGCTTATCGGTCGACGCGATGCTGTCCACGATATGGGGTGCGTTGGCGACGTCGACCGTCCGGTCGCGGCGGCCGTGGGTGATCAACGCCGGGGCCGTGATCCGCGGCAGCTCGCGGTCGACGACACGCAACAGCCTCATCAGGCTTTCGATGCAGACACTCGGCCGCCGAGCGTAACTATGCAGAAGGCGCATGGCGCTCGGGTCGCCGAGGTCGACGTCGCCGCCCGGCACGTGCCAGCGCGCCACGTACTTGAGCCCGCGAATTACCTTGATGCGCCAGTCGCGGAAGTAGACCGGCGAGCTCATCGCCCCCATGGTGAAGATGCCGCGCACCTCTTTGTGCGTGGCCGCCAGGTGAAGGGCGAGGGTCCCGCCCAGTGACTGCCCCCCGACGAACACCTCGGCACAGTCGCGCGCCAGCTCCGCCAGGGCATCCTCGGCGGAGCGCACCCAATCCGGCCAGCGGGTGGTGGCCATCGCCTCGGGGGTCAACCCGTGTCCGGCGAGTAACGGTCCCATGACGTCATAGCCGCGCGTGGCCAGGTACTGCCCCATGCCGCGCATTTCCGGGGGAGTCCCGGCAAAGCCGTGGATCAGCAGGACACCCCGCGTCCCACCGCGAAAACGGAACGGCTGCAATTGCGCCGGCTCAGCCGGGCTGCTCCAGACGGATCTCGTGCCGACCGCCATCAAGTTCGCAGTGTATCGGCCCGCAAGTTCGCGCCGCCGCGTCCGGTTATACGGGCCGGGCGAGGACTCGCCCGTCGGTGCGAAACCACTGACCGAAGCTGGGGGTGTACAGGGCGCATGGCAATCATCGGGTGGCTCGTGGCGTTGGCGCTGGGTATCGTGCTCGCTCTCTTTTCCGCGGGAAACCAGCAGTCGGCGGTGATCAATGTTCTTGGCTCCACCTACCAGGACATACCCACCTGGGTCGTCATGCTCGCCTGCGCCGCCATCGGCGCCTTGATGGTGCTCGTCATCAGCCTGGTCGATCGGGTGCGCTGGTTCATGTCCAGCCGCTTCACCAAGAAAGTTCTCACCGAGCACAAAAGGATGATCATCCAGCGGGACAACCGGATCAGCGAGTTGGAGCAGGAAGTGCTTCGGCTCCGTGGAGCTGGCTGAGGCAACGATGACGCTCAAGGCCTGCCCGCAGTGCGGGTATCGCTATAACGCGCCCGAGAACCAGACGTGCGGTAAGTGCAAGGGCTGGCTCGGCGGTCCGGTGGCGGCCACCGCCGTCGTGGCGCCACCGCGGCGTTCGCTGATCCCGCGCACGCTGCCCGAGTTTGCCTGCTACCTGGCCGTTCCCATCGGGGCGTTGCTGGGCTTTCCCAACCCGATCGGCGCGGTCTTCGGCCTGCTGATGGGCGCGCTGCTGATCAAGGTCGTGCGGCTCGACATGGAGCGCTTCTCGAAGGGGCTGCTCATCGGCATCGTCATCGCCGGCGTCTTTTTCGTCTACTTGATCTTCCTGCTGATCTTCAGCGTTCTGTTCAGTCTGCTTGAACCCGTCCTTCAACCGTTGGTAGGGCGCACCTTCAAGCAGTAGCGGCGGCCCGCGGTGAGCTCCGTGCGCCGCCTGGTCCGGCCCGCCTTGCTCATCGTGCTGGTGATCGCAGCGCTTCCGGCAACGCTTGGTCCCGGCTCGGGGCGCCCGGTGGCGCAGGTCGGCCGGCCGACGCCGAAAGCCACGCCAGCCCCGTCGCCGAGTGCAACGCCACCCTCCCCAACGCCTGACCCAAAGCCGGCACCCTTGACGCTCGATATGGCCGTCGGTCAGATGATGGCGGCGAGCTTCGGTGGGCCCACCATCACCGATGGCCTGCGCCGGCTGATCCTCGATGAGAAGGTCGGCACGGTGCTGATCTTCGGCGACAACTTCACCGATGCCGCCAGTCTCCACCGGTTGACCACGGAATTGCAGCGACTGGGTCGCGACGCCGGGCTCCCGGCACCGCTGCTCGTCGCCGTCGACGAAGAGGGTGGCCGGGTTATGCGGATCCACGACGGCGTGGCCGCGCTCACCTCGGAGCTGGAGCTCGGCGCCCGCGGCCCGCAGGGGGTCAGGCAGGCGGTGGCAGACAACGCGGCGGGCCTTCACACATTGGGCATTCAACTCAACCTGGCGCCGGTCGCAGACCTGCGCTCGAACCCGGCCGACGCGGTCATCGGCGACCGCTCGTTTGGTGGCGATCCCGCCGCGGTCGGCCCACTGGTGGCCGCCGCCGTCGACGGCCTGCACGATGGCGGCGTCGCGGCGACCCTGAAGCACTTTCCGGGATTGGGCGGCGCCGCCGGTGACCCGCACAGCGCCATGCCGACGGACCCCGAGAGCTTCGATCGCTGGGTCGCGACCCAGGCGCGTAGTTTTCAGGCGGGAATCGATGCAGGCGCCGATGCCGTGATGACCACCGCCGTGGTCGTGCCAGGCCTCGACCCGAGCGGGACGCCGGCGCTCTTTTCTCGAGCGGTTGTCACCGGCCTGCTGCGCGAGCGGTTGCAGTTCGAAGGTGTGATCGTGACGGATGGCCTGGGCATGGGCGGGATCACCACCCTTTACGGGCTGCCGGACGCCACCGTCGCTGCGGTGCGCGCCGGCAATGACCTCGTGCTGCTCAATAGTGCCGACGCCGCCTACCAGGCATCCGCCATCGACGCGGTCAAGCAGCAGGTGCGGGCGGGGGGCATCGCGATGGACCAGGTGCAGGCGTCAGCGGCCCGGGTGGTCGCCCTGCGGGCTCGCTGGCCGGTCTGGGCGCCATCGCTGATGGACCTGGCGGCGGCGCCGCCGACCTTCGAGCTCGCCCTAAGCCGTCGCTGAGCGAGCTGCGACTTCCTGCCCGGGTCGGACCAACCAGTTCAGCGCGTTCACGTAGGCGTTCGCCGCCGCCTCGATGACGTCCAGTGCCATCGCGCGCCCCACGACAACGTGAGATCCCTGGCTCAGCGTCACGACGGCCTCACCGAGCGCGTCGCTCCCCTGGGTTGCCGCCGCCAGGCTGAAGTCCTCCAGCTCGGCCGTCACGCCGGTCACCCCCTGGATCGCCCGGAAGACGGCGTCGAGTGTGCCGGTGCCGCTGGCGCTGCCGGTCTTGACCGTCCCGTCATCGACGAGCGACACCTCCGCGCTGCTCGAGAGTCCGCTCTGTGAGTGCACCTGGACGTCCTTGAGGGCATACCGTCCCGGCGTGGCTCGCCCGAGGGCCTCGTCCACCGCCAGCTTCAGATCCTCCGCATACAGGACGCGCTTGCGCTCGGCAAGGCTCATCACGAGCGAGTACACCGATCCGAGCTGTTGCTCCTCGAGCTGGATGCTCATCGCCCCCAGCTCCTCCGCCAGCCGCCGGCGACCCGCCGTGGTACCGACCTGTCCGAACTGGGGGGCATAGCCAATGTCCGCAGGATCGATGAAGGCGGGGACCACCGACTTCGGGCGGCGCGGCGGACTGAAGACGGATGTGGGAAAGGCCGCGCGCACTTCTTCGATCCAGCGTTCCCACCCGGAGTAATCCATGGTGGCGAGCATGGCAACATAAGCGTCGAACCGGACCAGCAGCGCGGCGGGTTGGTCGTGATGTTTGATGATCAGCGTCGTGCCGCTTTCCTCGAGCGCCTGAAGAATGGGATCGAGGTTGCGGGCGAGTTCGGGGGCGGAAATGACTTTGAGCACGACGCCATCGTAGACCGGCATCTGGCATCGGTCAAACGTCATCTCTGGTGGTTTTGCCAGTGAGCCGGCGGCTTTCGGTGCGCGCAAAACGCCTCGTCCTCGTCAGCCTTCTGATCGCGTCGGCGGGCTGTCAGCAGGCGCCCACGGCGCCTCCAACGCACAGCACGACGCCCAATGTCACTTCCTCGGGCCTGGCCGCCTGTCCCGCCTCACCGGCATCGCCGGGTCCGCAGGTTTTACTTCAGAATCTGCCGGCGCCCGATGACCTCGCGTTCGACAACGCCGGACGCCTGCTCTTCAGTGACATCAAGGCGGGAACCGTCTCGGCGATCAAGGCCGACGGCTCGGTGGAGCGCATCGCCGGGGGGATGTCGGCGCCGGAAGGGATCGTTGTGCAGGACGATGGGCGCATCCTCGTCGCCGAGCAGGGACGCAACCGCGTGGTCGCCATTGATCCTCAGACTCACGCGCTCAGCCAGTGGCACGCGTTTCCGAACCGGACCGGACGCGACGGGATTGACGGAATCGGTCCGGTGCTGGCCGGTCTAGATGCCTTGGGCAATCTCCTCCCGACCGGTGGCAACGTCATCGTGCCGGACAGTCCGAACGGCGTGGTCTGGCGGGTCACCGCCGACGGCAAGACGGCCACGCAGATCGCGAGCGGCATGGTGCGTCCGGTGGGCGCGGCGGCTGATACGGCCGGACGCATCTTCGTGGCGGATGAGGGCGGTGCTCTCTGGGTGCTCGATCCGTCACGACGTCGCTTTGCGACCTTGCCGACGCCCGATGACGTGCTCGTCGGTCGCGCCGGCCACATCTTCGTCAATACGCTCGGAGACAACGCGATCCACGAGCTCGACGGCCAGGGGCATCAGGTCAGCGTCATCACCGGCATCCAGCAGCCACAGGGAATCGCGCTCGATTATGCCGATAACCTGTACTACACCGAATTCAACATCGGGCGGATCGATCGCGTGATCCGGACCTTCATCCTCGATCCAGCCAAGGTGACGCGCACCGCTCGTGGCACGTACATCATCTGTCCCATGATCCGTCGCGCCTCCGGCTTCACTGATCGGCTGGCTCTTCAGACCGGCTCGAGCGCAAAGACAGAAATCCTCCAGCTCGTTGAGCCCGGCAATGACACATCGGGGGCGCTCGAGGTTCAGACGACCGAGGCTTCGATCAGCATCACCATCAGCAATGGCGGGCTTCTCTCGCAATCGCAGACGGTTTCGCTATCGCCCTAACTTATTCGTTTCCCTTGATCGAGGCGAGCGGCACCAGCTCATGCTCGATGGTGGCGAGACCCGCTCGGGTGACGGCCTCGACCACCTCGCGCGACGACTTGTAAGCGTCCTTCGACTCATCGATGGGGACGACGCCATCGATGTTCACGATGATGCCCGCCTCTCGATAGGACGCGTTCACCTCGTCCTGCTTCAGGGTTTTCTTGGCGGCAGTGCGGGACATCCGGCGGCCGGACCCGTGGTTGACGCTGTAGCCGCTCGCGTGGGCCTGGTCGGCCGCGCGGAGGATGAAGCTGGAGTCGCGGTTGCTGCCAGGAATGAGAATCGGATGTCCAGCTTGCGGGTCGTCGTAGCCGGCCGGGAAGGCGCGCGTCGCGCCCTTCCGGTGGACGTGGACCCACCCGAACTCCGGATGGTGTTCGCGCTGCACGAGGTTGTGGCTGATCTCATAAACGAGCGACAGCGGCTTGCCGAAGACATCTTCGAACGCCATCGAGATCTGCTCGAACATGGCCAGCCGGTTCACGATGGCGAAGTTCCCCCCGGCCGCGACGGCGTTCAAATAGTCGCGGTAGTGCGCCGACTCGGGTGTGAAATAGCCAAGGTCGAGTGCCTTGATCGCGGGGTTCTCCTGTTTGGCAAGCCGAAAATAATTCGTTGCCAGGCCGTGGCCGAAGCCGCGGCTGCCCGAGTGCAGCTGCACGTAGAGCGTGTCGGTGCCGATGTTGCCCTGGAGCTCGATGAAGTGGTTGCCGCCGCCCAGCGTGCCGAGCTGGGGGATGCCGCGCTCCGGGCGTCCCGCACCGCCCCACGGCGGCTGCCAGGCATCGTCGACGGGGAGACGGTCGCGCTCCGCGCGCTTCCGGTCCACCCGCTCGCCGTAGTGCTCCGCGTAGTAGGCGGCACCGCCGCGAATGATCGCCTCGAACTGATGCTGCGTCAGCCGCTTGAGCCGCGTGTGGCTCACTTTCCCTGGTCCGAGCGCAACGCGCCGCGTCACCTCGCGGTTGAACCGCAAGCGGTTGTCGGGCGTCGCCGCGGCCACCGGCACGTCACTGGAGGCGGACATCATTCCGCAACCCACATCAAACCCTACGGGGCCCATAGCCACGGCGCCTGTCTGCGCATCCGTCAGCAGCACGGTGCCGATGGGTACGCCGTAGCCGTGGTGAACGTCGGGCGTGATCGCCACCAGCTTCACGCCAGGAAAGCTGACCGCGTTCACGATCTGCGGATAGATGGACTCCTCGACCTGGTCGAGCAGGTTGGGGGTGAGAAATAGCCGCACCGGTACAGAGCCGACCTCCCCTGTGTGCAGCGTGTAGTAGCCCTTCCCCGAATCTTTAACGGCTGACTTCCAACTCACTCGAGCATCGCGCAGTAAGTCTAGGAGCGGTTTCTATACTTGGCTCTATGGCGCCGACCAAGGCGGGCCTCGAAGACGTCATCGCGGCAAACTCCGCGATCTGCGACATCATCGGTGCGCAGGGCAAGCTGACCTACCGGGGCATCGACATTCACGAACTGGCCCGCAACTCGTCGTTCGAAGAGACCACTTACCTGCTGTGGTTCGGGTCGCTCCCAACCCGTGACGCGCTGCTCCAGTTCAGCGCCGAGCTGGCCTCACACCGTGTGCTCCCCACCCAGGTGCTGACCCTGATGAAGGACTTTCCACGGACGGCAACGCCCATGGATGCGCTGCGGACGGCGCTCTCCGCGCTCGCCTTCTACGATCCGCAGGCGCATGACGCCTCCCGTGAGGCGAACGTCGCCAAAGCCATGCGGGTGACGGCGCAAACGGCGACGATCGTGGCCGCCTACGAGCAGATCCGGCGCGGCCGTCGGCCCGTCGATCCGGAACCGGACGGGAGCCACGCGGAAAATTTTCTTCGCATGCTCTTCGGCGCCGAGCCGGATCCGCTGTTTGTCCGGGCGATGGATCTGGCCCTGATTCTTCATGCCGACCACGAGCTCAACGCATCGACCTTTGCCGCCCGAGTGACCGCGGCGACGCTGGCCGACATGTACTCGGCGATCGTGTCCGCGATCGGCGCGCTGGCTGGTCCCCTGCACGGCGGCGCGAACGAGCAGGTGATGAAAATGCTGCAAAAGATCGGTGAGCCATCACGCGTCGGGGCCTACGTCACCGAGCGCCTGGCGGCGCGTCAAAAAATCTCAGGCTTCGGCCACCGCGTCTACCGTACCGAGGACCCGCGGGCGACGCACTTGCGAGAGATGTCGCGTGAGCTGGGTGAGCACATCGGCAACCTTCGCTGGTACGAGATTTCGCGCCAGCTCGAAGAGGTCGTCATGCAGCAGAAGCACCTCTATGCCAACGTGGACTTTTACTCGGCCTCCTGCTACTTCACGATGGGCATCCCGATCGACATGTTCACGCCGGTCTTCGCGGTCAGCCGCATGGCCGGCTGGGCGGCGCATGTGCTCGAGCAGTACGGTGACAATCGGCTGATCCGGCCGCGCGCCGAGTACGTGGGGGAGAAGGACGTTGCCTACGTTCCGATCGACCGCCGGGCCAAGGCCGCCAGCTAGGGCGAAAACTGTTCGAACGAACTCCGTTATATTATTGGCGCCCGCGGGCAGAAACTCGACAACAGGAGGTTGTTCGAACTCGTCCTACTACTAAACGCCTCACTTCAGCCGCTGAACGTCATCAGTAAGCGGCGGCTGGTCGTCCTGCTGACCAAGCAGCGCGTCACCTTCATGGACGAGGTTGCCCGGCAGGCGGTCGAGCAAGCAATGGCACGGCGTTGCTTTGGTCAGGACGTTGTCATCGTTCGGCTCCTTTCCAATATCCAGATCCCGCGCCGCCTCCTGCGGGCCAATCGCCGCAACCTCCTCCTCCGTGACGACGGCACCTGCCAGTACTGCGGCAAGGGGATGCCCTCCGCCCAGCTGTCCGTGGATCATGTCGTTCCCACCTCCCGTGGCGGGGCCGCCAACAGCTGGGAGAACCAGGTGATCGCCTGCCGGCGCTGCAACGGCCGGAAGGGCAACCGGTTGCTGAGCGAGGCCGGCATGCGCCTCATCCGGCCGCCACGCGCCCTCACCCAGGAGTTCGCCCACCTGATCTTCCTGCGCTACCCGCAGCTGAAACACGCCTACGACCGGCTGCTCTCCAGCGCGCGCGCCGCCGTCTAAC
>WNGD01000875.1_pt1 | contig 52480 bp, 52 predicted proteins | sample 5400671 | NCBI WGS metagenome assembly WNGD01 (sample SAMN13153369, study PRJNA577476) | soil metagenome | isolation source: 40 cm soil or saprolite under grassland replicate 2 | place: USA:California | collected 2016-06-15 | reverse complement strand
CGTCGAGGCCTTGCTGCACTACGCCTAACTCGCGTACATTTCTGCGCTTACGCCCCCGGACCTGCCCCTGTAGCTCAGGTGGATAGAGCAGCGGTTTCCTAAACCGTTGGCCGGGTGTTCGAGTCACCCCAGGGGCACTGGCAACGATCAATGTCCAATGATCAATGTCCAATGATCAATGAACATTGATCATTGAACATTCCGCGGAGCGGTGATGGCAACGCAGACGGCAACGCGCATGGGTAGCACGACGGGCACGACGGGAGCGGGGCCGGTCAAACTGCAGCGGCCGCCGTTCTCAGACCGAGCCCTGGCGTGGATCAAGGCACACAGGCAGCTGACGTCGTGGATCGGTACGATCCTCGTCATCGCCGCGGTGCTGTTCGTGTGGCAGCTCTCCACCAAGCGTCGTTCGGAGGACATCGCCAGTCGCGAGCTGCAGAGCGCCCGGTTCGCCTTCGAGAACCAGAACCTGCCGCTGGCCGCGAGCGAGCTGGCTCGCGTCGTGGAGAACTACTCGGGCACGAATGCCGCGGAGGAAGGGCGGTTGTTGCTGGCCAACGTGCGGTTGCTGCAGGGGCAGCCGCAGCAGGCTGTGCAGGTCCTCAAGGACTACGCGCCGGGCGCCGCCAAAGCCTACCGGGCGCAGGCCTACGGCCTGCTGGGGGCCGCCTACGAGAACATGGGGCGCCCGCGGGAAGCAGGAGAGGCCTATGAAAACGGGTCTGCAGCGGCCCGCCTGGACTTCCTGAAGGCCCAGATGCTCTCCGATGCCGGTCGCGCCTGGACGATCGCTGCAGACACGTCCCGGGCGTTGGCGGTCTATCGGCGCATCGTGAAGGATTTCCCGAAAGAGGCGACAGTTACCGAGGCAAAAGTGCGGATGGCCGAGCTTACAAAGGGTACAGTTTCGTAGCAGTCAGGTTCGTATAATAGATGTTATGTTAAGTTGAGGTGTGTTTGGATGTGGACAAGCTGGTCACGTAATCACACCTCTGAACACCATTCTCCCCTCTCCAGCAAGCCACACCTCGTCATAACGGCCATCCTGGGCTTTTGTCGCGCGTACGCCGAGGGTCAGCCCACTGCGGCTCCGGATCGTGACCGGCAAGCGCGCGAGGCCCCATTCATGGACGGCGCAGCCGGCACCGACAGCCCCCGTCCCACAGGCCAGCGTTTCGCCCTCCACGCCGCGCTCATAGGTCCGCATCCGCCAGATGCCACCCCTCGGATCTTGCGAAATGAAGTTGACATTGGCGCCTTCGGGTCCGAGCGCCGGATCGAACCGTAACGCGCGTCCCCGTTCCATGAGCGGGACCCGATCCACGTTGGCTACGACGACCACCAGGTGTGGTACGCCGACACGTGCCAACGCGGCCTGCTGCTCTTCTGCGGCGAGCTTGAGGCCTGGAACGGCTGCCGGTACGTCGACAGGCGCCAGATGGAGCTCTGCACGACCCGGCTCCATGGCTCGGCTGCGGTAGGTGCCGGCGTCAGTCTCGAGGTCCAGACCGTCGGCCGCGCCCAGCCCCAGATGCACCGCGAGCGTCGTGCTACAAAGGGCGGCGTTGCCGCACATGTTGGCGTGAGATCCGTCGGAATTGTAGTAAATCATGCGCGCGGCGGCGGGCTTCGAGCCCGGTCCCACGAATACGATGCCGTCCGCCCCGATCCCCGTGCCGCGCGCGCACACCGCCTGCATGTCCTCGGCCGTCCAGTCCGCCGGCGAGGACACGCGCGCGTCCAGCATGACGAAATCGTTGCCCGATCCCGTCATCTTGTAGATCGGGAGGCCGATTAGATGCGGCCGAACCAGGCCATGAGCCGCAGGCGCGGCACCTTCCATACCGCCTCGCGGACGATGGCCTTGTTCATCTTGCTCTGCCCCTCGGCCCGGTCGACGAACACGATCGGAATCTCGCGGAGCTTGAACCCTTTTCGCCATGCGCGCACACTCATCTCGATTTGAAAGGCGTAGCCGTTGGATCCGACCTGCGAGAGATCGATCGCCTCGAGCACTCGCCTGCGAAAGCACTTGAACCCACCCGTCAGATCCCAGATCCTGAGGCCTGTAAACAACCGGGCATACACATTGGCGAAGTACGATAGCATCAGGCGGCTCATCGGCCAATTGACGATGGTCACCTTTCCGTCCAGGTAACGCGAGCCCAGCACGACGTCGGCATCCTGAATCGCCGTGAGAAACTCCTTGAGGTGCGCGGGATCGTGCTGGAAGTCGGCGTCCATCTCGAACACGTAATCGTAGCCCCGCTCCAGCGCCCACTTGAACCCGGTGATGTAGGCTGTACCCAGCCCCATCTTCCCCTCGCGATGTAACACATGAAGGCGCGGATTGGCGCGCGCCATGTCGTCGGCGATCCGCCCCGTGCCGTCGGGCGACGCGTCGTCGACGACGAGCACCTCGAGCCGCGGATCCTGCGCCAGCACCTGCGGCAGGATCTGCGGGAGGTTCGTCGCCTCGTTGTAGGTCGGAATGACGACGAGGGCCCGCTCAGCCACGCCGGCGTCTCCGTTCCAACACGGGTGGGACGACGAACGCCGCTATGACGAGGAGCAGCGTGAAGAGCCCGATAACCTTCCCTCGCGCGAACGAGCGCGAGTAATAGCTCAGCTCGAGCTTCTTGGCACCCGGTCCCACCGGGATCGTCAGGAGCGCGTGGTCACCACGCAGGACCTGTCCCGGGTGGCCATCGATGCTGACCCGCCAGTCGAGATACCAGTTTTCCGCAATGAGCACGTAGCTCGAGTCACGTGGTGCCGGCTCAAGCTCGATGGTCATCTTCCCCGCATCCCACGCGGTCACGCGCGCGTGCGACGTGGACGCGGGCGGCAAGGCGCTCAGCGGCGCCGGATTGATCGGAGCGGCAGTCGGAAGCAGGACAACCCGGTCATATCCGGGCATCCGCGGATCGGCGAGCGTCGGAGGAACCAGCGAATCAGCCCCGACTTTGACGGCCGCGGGAACAACGCGCGCGTATGGTGGAGCGGTATCGGGTTCATAGAGGTACCCGCGGCTGCCAGCCGCGGTCTCGACGGGGCCGAGTGTCCGGTGGTAACCCGGAATCCGCACCGTATCGGAGATGAGGACGAACCGAACGGCGAGCAGGTCCCACAGTTTGGTCGACGTGAGGAGAAAGCGCGCGCCATTCTGTGTGCCGGGGCGGCCGCCGATCAGCTCGTCGAAATAGCGGAGCTCGTTCCCCTGATATCCCAGGACCTGCGGGATGCCGTGCGCCATCAAGGCGTTTTCCGGATAGACATTGAAATCCAGGACGCGGTACGGCTTCGGTTCGGCGCGCAGGCGCGTAGTGATGGCGTCGGGACGGTACAACGTCTTGCTCGGCGGATCGGAGTACGCCCAGAACCGCCGCCCATCGCGCCAGAGATCCAGGCCAACGAGCGCCGGCAGCCCGACCGCGAAGGCGAGGGCGGGCGCTCTGCCCTGCTGATACGCGAGGGCCAGCAACGCGACCGCCAACAGCGCGACGGCGCCCAAGACCGCCGAGACGCGAATCGACGAGTTCAGCGCGTCGGCGACGGCGACTCGTTCCGGCGGGGCCAGTGACGTGGCGAGATGGCCGAACACACCCGCGATGCCGAGCAGAGCGATGACGCCGGCGGTGACGAGCCACGCGCGCACATGCGTGGCCCCTTCCCTGCGCTCGAGGCGCTCCGTGCCGAAGGCCGCGAAGGCGGCCGTGCAGAAGGCGACAATAAAAAAGACCATGCCCGGCGCGCGTGTCTTGCGGACATACGGCATCACACTCCACCAGATCTTGTAAAACGGCGTGGCGTTGCTGAGCGCGATCAACAGGAAGAGAACGCCGATGCCGCCCAGCCACCAAATGAGGCGCCGCCGCTCCCGAGCAAACCCGAGCCCGAGGACCGCGAGTGCGATCACCGGAAGCCCGAGATACTCGGAGTGGAGCTTGAGGGGATTCGTTCCCCAATACGTGTTCGCCCAGGATTCCCCGGTAAATCCTGCGATCAGGAATCCCGGCACGTGGTCCCACGGAACGCCGTACGACGCGGCGCTCTCGAACGCTCCGGAATAGGCGATGGCGCGCGGCGAATGCGGGATGTACTCGAGGAAGGGCAGAATCTGCGGCGCGGCGATACCGAAGCCGGCGATGACCGCGACCAACACGATCGCGAGGCGCATCAGCCGTGGGCGGACGGGCTCGGTCGTCGGTTCGCCGAAGGTCAGGTAGAGCGCCCACAGGCCGGTCGCGATGAGCAGATAGTACGTCGTCTGCACGTGCGGGCTGACCAGGCACAGCGCCACGGCGACGGCGAGGAGCGGATAGCCCCATGCGCGTCGATCGCGCAGTGCGACGAGCAGCGCCAGACACGCCAGCGGGAGCATCGTCGAGACAAACAACTTCCCATCGTGACCGGGACGCGCGTACGAAATCATGATTCCGGACAGCTGGTACGCGAGCCCTCCGACTGCGGAGCCGACCCAGGAAACCTTGAGGCGTCGCAAAAAAAGAAACATGAACAAGCCGGCGAGTATGTAGTGAAGGACGAATCCGAGGTTGGTGACCTTGTCGGCCGACAGGAACCAGCGCAGAAAGGACGTCGGATAGAGGACGTCGCCGTGGGTCACCGGGGCGATGTACGGCAGCCCGTCCATGATCATCGGATTCCACAGCGGGAGGTGCCCCGTCGCGCGCCACTGCTCCGCTTGCCACTCATGCACCGCGTAGGCACTGGAGTATTGGTCAGTCCCCGCCAGCCATTTCCCTTGCAGCATCGGAAACGCGAGCACCGCCACGAACAGCACCATGAATCCGGCGGCGTACAGCGTCGGACGCTTCGGCTCGTACGCGCTTACCTGCTGCGCCTGTTTATTCAGCGGGATTCTCCTTGCCTATGGGAGCTGGGCCTTTTAGGAGGAGCGCGATGCCTGCCGCGCCCGTTTCGGTCAGTGTCAGCTGAACGCGCGACGCAAGACTCACGGCCACCGCTCCCCCGCTGCCGAGCAACGGCGTGAGAAACCCGACCAGTGCGAGGTCCCTCACGCCGATGCCGCCGGGGGCGATGACGGCGACGAGCCCCATAACATATCCGAGCGCGAACATACCCATCGCTGGCGGCAGCGGCACGCTCGCGGTGGACATGAGGCCTCGGACGAGCATCCAAAACGCGACCCCGAAAGTGGCCCAGCTGATGAGCATCAGACCGCTCGAGAGGATGATGGCAGATGCCGGCAACGGTGGCAGCGGGGTCGTCGAATCGGCAAGCTTGCCAAGCCAGAGCGCGGTCCGCGGCCAGGCCAATACGCCGATCAGGGCGAGCGCCACCAGCACCGCCCCTCCCAGCAACACCGGGGAGGCGGCGTGCGGCGTGGCGAGCGCGATGAGCACGACGCCCGTTCCCAGCACGACCGCCTGCATCGCGAACGCCGAGATGGCGGCGGCGCTGCGGCGCACGCCGGCGCGTTCCGCGAGCACCATGAGCCCCGCGACGCTCCACACCTTGCCGGGGATGTACCGGCCGAGATTGGAAAGCGCCCACGCCCGGGCCGCACTCGTGTAGGGAATCTGCTGGCTCCATCCCCGCAGCATGCGGCGCCACGACTCGATCTGAATGCCGTAGGTGATGAATACGGTTGCTACTGAGGCCACCAGCCATCCGATCCGGATGTCGAGCGTGACATGAACCGATTGAAATGCGGCCCAGTTGCGGGTGATCGAGCGCCCGATCAGGGCCAGCACAACGATCGTGGCGGCAATTTTGGCCGCCCGCAGCCAACCGGCTCTCAATCCTTCACGAACTTGTAGGCGATGGACCGCCCCAACAGCCACCAGGGCGCGGGAATCGGTGGATAGATGTAGGTCCCCGCATAGTCAGCACGGCGGAAGCCGTTCATCTCGCCCAGCCGGGTCATCGTCTGCTTGGTCCAGCTGTAGACGTGGCCCCATTTGTCGGCGACGCCCAACAGATTCCAGATGATCTCTTTGAAGTGGTAGGGATTCGGTACCGAGACGACCCAAACGCCGCCCGGCCGGAGCACCCGATACACTTCCCCCGCCGTCTGGAACGCGGTTGGCGTGTGTTCGAGTACCTCGATCATGAAGACGCGGTCGAACGACGCGTCGGGAAACGGCAGGCCCTTGGTGATGTCGTGGATCAGGACGTCGGGGGCGGCGTATTCGGGCGCGATATCGAGTCCCTGATACCTGATCCCCTGCGGCAGGAATTTGCGGATATCGCCTTCCCGGCCGCCGATGTCGAGGACTGCATGGCCCGGCTGCGTCTGCGCGAGCTTCTGGGCGAGCCGATAGCGAATGCTTTCCTCACCCCAGTTCCGCCACCCGGTGCGGTCGCTGTAGAACGCGGCCAGCTCGGGCGAGCCCGGGGCTATGCGTTTCGCCATTCGTGAAGACTCCTAACTCTGTGGTGCGCGCAAAGGAACGCGAAAGTTACTTATCTTCGAGGCCATGCGCATCCTGCATTTGGTGACCGCGTTTCCCCGCGATGAGCGCGACATCATCGCGCCCTGGCTCGTGGAGTTGATCAAACGCCAGCGCGCCGCCGGTCACGATGCGCAGGTCTTCACCGCCGCCTACCACGGCTCACGCGATCATGTGTTCGCCGGGATCCCGGTGCACCGCTTCCGGTACTTTTTCTCCCGCTGGGAAGCCCTGACGCATGATGAATCGGCGGCCGACCGGATGCGGCGCTCGCTGCTGTACCGCCTGATGCCCGCGCCGTTCGTGATCTTCGGGATGATCGCCGCATGGCGGCTGTGCCGCCGCGAGCGCTACGACGTCATGCACGTGCATTGGCCGGTGCCCCTGGCGCTCTGGGGATGGGCGGCGCGCCGGGCGCGTCGTGCGGCGCTCGTGCTGACCTTCTACGGCATCGAGCTGCGCTGGGTCAGGCGGTCGCTCCGCGTTCTCACAGGATTCGTGCGCTGGGCGTGCCGCCGTGCCGATCGCGTCGTGGCGATCTCGTCCGAGACGGCGCGCGAGATTCGCGAGCTCGTCGACGTCCCTGTCGACGTCATCCCCTACACGACCCCGTTTCCGGGCAGGCGCGACGCCGCACCCCCTGCCCTCGCGTCGGGAGACGGCCGGCCATTGAGGATTCTGTTCGTCGGTCGGCTGGTCGAGCTCAAGGGGCTCGCGTACTTGATCGAAGCGGCCGCTCGGCTGCGCGACCGCGTGCCGGCGCGCATCGTCGCGATCGGCATCGGCCCGGAGCGCGAGCGGCTCGAGGCACTCGCCCGCGAGCGCAACATCGCCGTCGACTTCCGCAATAAGGTGCCCGACGCCGAGCTGCACCTGGCGTTTCTCACGTCCGACGTCCTGGTCCTGCCGTCGATCATCGACGCGCGCGGCGACACCGAGGGCCTCGGCGTCGCGCTGCTCGACGCGATGAGCTACTGCATCCCCGTCATCGCGAGTCGTGTGGGCGGAATTCCCGACATCATCGAAGACGGCGTGTCCGGCCTGCTCGTGCCGCCGGCGGATCCTGAGGCTCTTGCCGACGCGATCGAGCGCGTCGCCACGGACCCGGCATTCGCGCGGCGGCTCGCTGAAGCAGGACGCGAGCGGCTGCGCACCCGCTTCAGCTGGGACGTGATCACCACGAAGTGGGACGCTGTCTATCGCGTGGCTTCGGCCGCTTTACCGTCGGCGTCTTCCAGCCGTAGCTGAAACGGGACCTTCGCCCCAGCCGACGCCTCGACTTTCCCGTCCGCGGCGATCGCCGTTGCCTGCACGGCACGGCGTGCGCGACACCACTGCACGATCGTGTCGAGCGGCGCCACGTAGGGCGACTCGGCCAACACGCCCGCAATCGTCGCCGCGTACGCCGCGGGTGCGTCGGGGAAGCCGAGCGGCGACGTGAGATTCGGGTGCCACAAGCCGACCCACAAGCCACCCACCTCGCGCGCCGTCGCCGCCAGCTCCAGGGCATCCTGCGACCAGGCGGCGGGCCGCTCGATGCCGCGGTACTTGCTCAGCGCACGGTCCATCCATGTGAATGGCACTTCCTGGATCGCGATAGGCTGATTGGCGTCGCCATCCCACCGCGGGACGACGTCGGCGACACCCAGGCGAAAGCCGTTCCGGTCAGGGAAGCCGAAGGTGGAGTCATACGAGAACCCCGTTGCGGCCATGGCGCGCTCGGTGACGCCGGGGTGGATGCGAACGTAGTGCTGCCGAATTCCGTGGACGGGGGAGCCGGCGATTTCTAGCAGCCGCAGGCGCTGCGCGTTGAACGCCTCGCTATTGTCGAGTGTCTCGAAGCTGCCGTGCAACCCAATCTCGTGGCCGGCCGAGCGAACCTGAGCAAGGAGACCGCGCACTTGCGACGATTCCGGACGGTACGTGAGATCGCCGGCACGGATCGTACGCAGCGTCGGTGTGCCGCACAGGATGAACCACGTGGAGCGGATGCGCGCACTCGATTCGTAATCGAGCACGCCGGCGACGCCGCGGGTCACCGGGTCGAATCCGACATGCCTGAGCGCCGCGGCGGCCACGCGCGCGACTTGCGCGAAGGCGCCTTTGCGCGTCAGCTCTGCGATGCGCAGCAGGGTGAACGCCGGCCACCACGCGACGACGTCGAGATCATGTGTGAACGCGGCCGCCCAGCGACGACCGTCGGGCCATGCTACGACGGTCCTGAAGGGTCGCCGACCGGCGGCCTGGCGGGCGGCCGTCTGCAGTGCCAGCGCGGCACGGTGAATCACAGGCTGGCGCTCGAGTCCCTCGCGCACGAGCGGGTTCGCAGCGGAAGGGACTCGGTCATAGCCGTCCCGGTCGCGGGCCCGCTGTTCCGCTGCCGCCCCGGCGACTTCGATCACGAGTTGCAGCACGGCACGCGGCACGCGGACGACGCCGTCGGCGACGTCGATCCCCCACCCCGCCGCCATCCAGCCCCGCAAATCGCGCGGCGCCTGCTCGCTCAGCTCGAGGCGGACGACGTCAAGCGTCGGCCCGGCGGGCACAAGCCGCGCAAGGTCCACGAGCACATCCAGCGCAAAGCGCTCGGCTCGGGACTGGTTGCTGGCGTCGGGGAGTTTGATCACAAGGCCACGAAACGTACATTACGACCCCAATGCCGGAAACACTCCTCCCCAAAACGCGCATCCCCTGGCGGCATCTCGTCCTCTTCGGCTGGCTGCCGAGCCCGCTGAAAGTCCTGGCCTACCGCCTACTCCTCGGCTACCGCATCGGGCGAGGTGTGCGCATCAGTTTCGGCGGCGTCGTCATCGGCAAGCACGTGGAGCTGGGCGACCACGTCGAGATCGGATTCCTCGCGGTCGTACAGGGCGAAACGATCCGGATCGGCCGCCACTCGAGCGTTGGCACGTTCAGCTACCTGTCGTGCAACGTGATCGAGATCGGCGAAGACGCGAAGATTCGCGAGCAGGTGTACGTCGGTGGCCCGCAGCTACCCGAATCAAAGTTCGTGCTGGGAAGCCGCACCATCATCCTGCAGCTCACGAACATCAATCCCACCAAGCCCGTGGTGATCGGGGACGACACCGGCATCGGCGGGCACTGCCTGATCTTCACCCATGGCGCCTGGCTGAATCAGCTCGATGGATACCCGGTGACGTACGAGCCCGTCACCCTGGGCAACAGCGTGTGGCTGCCATGGCGCGTGTTCATCATGCCCGGCACCACGATCGGTGATGGCACGGTCATCGGCGCCAATTCGCTCGTATCCGGAAGTATTCCTGCGAAAAGCCTGGCGGTTGGAAATCCGGCGAAAGTGATCCGGTCCGCGCCCGATTTTCCGAAGCGGTTGAGCCCGGACGAGCGCGCCGCGCTGGTGGCGACGATGATGGCCGAATTCGATCGCTTCCTAAAGCACGGTGGCGTGACCGTCGCAGATCAGGCGTCAGTTCGGCTGTATCGCTACGGCCGAAAGACCTGGCGCCTGCTGTGGTTGCGCGGGGCTGCGCGGGTGGACGGCATCACCCCCGCGCGCGGGGACACGCTGTTCACCGAAACCGCGCTTTCCGCTGACGCGCGCGCCGAGTTGACAAAGCACGGCGTGTACTGGCTGGACCTCGATGGCCGTACCCGCAGCGAGCGCGGCTCCCGGCTCACCGAGGAGCTTGTGCTGTTTCTGGGTCGTTACGGAGTGCGGCTAGCCCGGTTCCGGTAGGCAGGACGTCGACCCATCCCGCTTCGTTCGAAACGATGACTCTCCCCGCTCCATCAAACGCGATTTGGCCGGGCCGCCCGCCGGTCGCCAAGGCCCCATGCCGTGTCAAAGAAAAACGGTCGATCACGTCCACCTGACCCGCGTGCACGAGACCGGTATAGAGCCAGCGGTTGTCGGGACTGAGGGCGAGTGGAACGGCGCCGCGCTCACTGTCCACGCGGCCGACGCGCGTCCCGGTTCCGAGCCGGATCACATCGAGACCATGGTGCTCGTTCGCGACGTAGAGCGTCGTCCCATCGGGGGAGACGACCAGCCCTTGCGGCCATCCGCCCAGCATGAAAGTGCGAAGCACCGCGTATCTCGTCGTGTCCACCTCCAGAACCACTCCCGCGGCCCGTGTGGCCACATAAAGGCGATCTCCGGCGGGATGCATGGCGAGGTGATGTGACGTCGCCGGCAACGCCAGCGAGGCGACAATGCGCCCATGCTGCGTGGCGAGCGCGAGCAGCCGGTCTTCGTTGGTGGCGACAAACAGCGTGCGACCGTTGGGCGACAGTACGAGCGGAAACGGATCGCCCGGGACACGCCACGTGTGGATCGGCACATGGCGGTGTGCGTCGATGACGGCGATCTCGCCGAGATACTGCACACTGACGTAGGCACGTTCGCCGGATGCATCGAACGTCACACAGGTCGGCGTACATCCGACGGGGATGCTCGCGGTGAACTGTCCGGTGTTGAGATCGAGGCACTCGATCGCCGCCGCATGTCCACGAGTGACATACGCAAAGTCACGCCCGTGTACGGCGATCCCATACGGCGCACCGCTGAGGGGAAGGCGCAGGAGTGCAGCACGTGGCCAGTCACCGGACGGTTCGGGTGGTGGCAATGGCGGATGAGGATCCGGGGCGGATAAGCGAACCTCGGCTCGGGGACGCTTCAGTTCCGGCGGGCGAATCCGCCGCTCAAACCAGCGGACAACCTCCGGGGTGCCCGCCAGCCTGAGATCCTTCCAGCACCGGCCGGTCACGCGGCGTACGAGGCGGTAGGAGGTGGCGCTGTCCATATGGGTGAGGCCAGCCAGCGGGCGCAGCCGTCCCCGCCCTAGCCCGGCATCGGCCCGGAGCATCCAGCTGAACACGCAGACCCATCCCGCCAACTCCTCGTATGGCGGCAGCCCCTCGCGCTGCAACAAGCGGCCGAGCTGGTAGCGGCTGCGGAGGCCGAGACGGTCACACAGTGTCACGATCGATCCGACGCGACCGTTAGCGCAGATGAGGGTGTTTACGACGGCTCGGCCGTGCGGAGAGAGCCACGGAAGGGCATGCTGGAGCAGTGAAGCAAGCGCGAGCGGCGGCATGGCTGAATTATGCCCTAGCGCCGCCCTTCTCGCAGCCGATCGAGCTCGCGCTGCAGCACCCGCAGCTCCTCCCGCATCCCCGCCAGCATCTCGCCCACAAACCCAAAGCCGAAGAGCACCACGCCCGAGATCACGAGCACCATGATCAGGTCGAGGAGCGGGCGGAACCCGACGTGGGGGGGGCCGTAGCGCAGGTAGAGGGCCACGAGGCCGACGAGTGAGCCGAGCGAGAACAGCGTCGCGCCCAGCACGCCGAAGAAGAGCATCGGCTTGCGCCCGAAGCGCAGCTGGAACCAGACGGACATGAGGTCGAGCACCCCGACCGGAATCCGGCCGATGCCGAACTTGGATGCGCCGGCGCGGCGAGGGTGCACCGGCACCGGCCGCTCCGCGAGGCGGTACCCCTGGGAGGCGGCGATCACCACCATGAAACGGTGCCAGTCGGGACGCATCGGCACGGAATCCATGATCTCCCGGCGATACGCCTTCACCGAGTTCAGATCCTTCACCCGCACGCCGAACAGCCAGCGGCACAGGGCGTTGTAGACGCCGGAGACGAAGCGCTTGTTGTAGCCGCCCTGCTTCGTTCCCGTCACGACGTCCGCCTGCCCCGCCAGGATGGGGTCGACGAGTGCGGGAATATCCGACGGCAGGTACTGCAGGTCCGCCGGATAGTAGACCAGCACGCGCCCGCGGGCGAGGTCGGCGCCGGACTTCAGGGCGTCGGCGATGCCGCGCTGCGTGCGGTGGGTGACGACCCGCACGAACGGGTGCTTGGCGGTAAGGTCCTCGAGCAGCTTCGGAGTCCCGTCGTGACTGCCGTCGTTTACGATCACCAGCTCGACCGCGTACGGCAGCGGCAGCATCGCCTCGCGCGTCAGCCGCACCAACTCGGCGAGGTTGTCGGCTTCGTCCTTGGCCGGAACCAGGACGCTGACGTCGGGCGGCGTCGAATTCGTCGCCAGGCTCATAGCCGCTTGCGCATCCGCGCGGGCAGGATGCCGAGCTGATCGCGGTACTTGGCGACCGTGCGCCGGGCGATCCGCACGCCTTTGCGCTCGAACATCTCGACGATCTGCTGGTCGGTGAGCGGGTCTTTGGGCGGCTCGTCGCTCACCAGTTTCTGGATCTGCGACTTGATGGACCGCGCGCTGGCGTCCTCGCCGGTGGTGGTCGACAGGCCGCTGGAGAAGAAGAATTTGAGCGGCAGGAGGCCCCGCGGCGTCTGCACGTATTTCTCGTTCGTGACCCGGCTGACGGTGCTCTCGTGCATGCTGATGACGTCGGCGACTTCGCGCAGCGTGAGCGGTTTCAGATAGTCGATGCCCTTCTCGAAGAACTCGCGCTGCCGGTCGACGATGAAGTTCATCACCTTGAGCATGGTCTGGCGCCGCTGTTCGATCGCCTGAATCATCCAGTGCGCGCTGTTGAGGCGCTGATTGATGAATTCCTTGCTCTCGCCGTCGTATTTCTTTTTGTCGCGCGCGATCTCCTGGTACGTCTTGGAAATGCGCAGCCGCGGCAGGCCGCTGTCGTTCAGGAAGACGTGGTACTTGTCGTCGATCTTCTCGACGATCAGGTCCGGAATGATGTACGCGTCGTTGGCGGCCGAGTGCTGCAGCCCCGGTTTGGGGTCGAGACGGGCCAGCTCGTCGGCCGCTTTCTGCACCTCATCGGGCGCGAGGCCAAAGCGCTTGCCGAGATCGCTCCAGCGGTGCGCGATCAGGTCCTCGAAGGCGTCCTTCACCAGCCGGTAGACCAGCGAATCGGTGCGCTTCTGATTCTCGAGCTGCAGCATCAGACACTCGCGCAGATTGCGCGCGCCGATGCCGGGCGGATCGAGCTGCTGAATGACGTGCAGCATCGCTTCGACTTCCGCCAGTGTGAATGCCGCCACATTCAGATCGAGCTCCGACTCTGCCTCGTGCTCTTCGAGCAGCTGGTTCGCGCCCTTGAGGATCTCCTCGAGGCTGTGCTGGAGATAGCCGTCCTCGCCGATGTTGCCGAGGAATTCCTCGGTGAGCAGCTGCTGCCGCGGATTGAGGTCGAGCATCCGCGTCTGGTCGCGCAGATAGTCGATCAGGTCCTTCCCCTGGACCGTGACTGGCTCCACGTACTCGCGCGCTTCGCTGTAACTGCCGCTCGGCACGCCGTGATCGGTCCGGTCGTCCAGGAGAATGCTCTCCCAGTCTGGCTCGTCGTCGCCGCTCTTTTCCTTCTCGGCCTTCTTTTCCTGCTGCTGCTCCGCGGCGGGGGCCTGGACCTCTTCCTCGGGCTCGATCATCTCGAGGAACGGATTGCCGAGCAGCTCCTGCTTCAGGTGCTGCTCCAGGTCCAGCAGCGGCATATAGAGCAAGTCCATCGCCTGGTACAGGCGTGGATTGATCCGCAGGTCCTGCCGGAGCGAGGTGTGCTGATGCAGGCCGGTTTTCATGCCGCGGAGGACAGCCGCGCCCGCAGGCGCGTGGTGAGCGTGGGGCCGAGGTACAGCGACGCCACGCGATCGTCGAAGACCAGCTGCCGCACCGTCCCGGCGACCTGCACCCGGCCTTCGAACATGATGTAGGCACGGTCGACGATGTCGAGCGTCTGCTCGACGTTGTGGTCGGTGATCAGCACGCCGATCCCACGATGCCGCAGCCCCGCGACGATCGTCTGGATATCGTTGACCGCGATCGGATCGACGCCGGCGAACGGCTCGTCGAGCAACAGAAACTTCGGTTCCGTCACGAGCGCGCGCGTGATCTCGAGGCGGCGCCGCTCCCCGCCCGACAGCTGATACGCCTTCTGGCGCCGCAGGTGTTTGATCGCCAACTCGTCGAGCAGCGTTTCGAGCCGCCGCTTGCGCTCGTCCTCGTCGATCTTCAGGGTCTCGAGGATGGCGAGCACGTTCTCTTCGACGGTCAGCTTGCGGAAGATCGACGGCTCCTGGGCCAGGTAGCCGATCCCCGCGCGCGCCCGCTGGTACATCGGCAGGGCGGTAATGTCACGGCCGTCCAGCAGAATGTTGCCTTCGTCGGGACGGATCAGCCCGGTGATCATGTAAAAGGAGGTCGTCTTCCCCGCCCCGTTCGGTCCCAGGAGCCCGACGATCTCGCCCTGCGCGAGGTCGAGCGAGACGTTGTTGACGACGCGGCGGCCCTTGTACGCCTTCACGAGATGTTGCGCGCCGAGGCGGCTGCCGCCCCGCACGACCGGATGCTCGCCGCTGACCGATTCGCTGCGTGCGACGGTCTCCTCGGCGAGCAGCAGGAAATGTTGCGCGGCGGCACCACGGTCGGCGGGCACGCCCGCCCAGACCTCGGGGGCGAATGCGACAGCGGCGTCGCCCCACAGCGCACCCATAGGTAGGACGACCAGCTTCAGCATCGCCAGGCGCGGCAAGACCGACGTCGCGAGGTAGGCGCGGGCATCATCGACGGACAGGCTCCCCGCGTCCGGCTGCTCTCCCTTGGCATGAGCCCGCAGCTTGAGGAATTCCTCACGATAGGCGACGGCGAGGTCGCTGAAGCTGGCGCGGCCCTGATCATCAGCGATGCGCACGAGCGCGGCCGCCGCCAGCGCGAGCGACGAGTCGCGGGTCGCGAATAGATCGGCGAACTGGTCTAGCCCGGTCACGGGACAGCCGGTTTGGCGGTTGGTGGAGGTGCCGCGGGAGCGCTCTTCAGGCTATCGGCGACGATGGCCGGTCGGGGCTCGAGGTGCACGCCGTCGGCCTTGCCGGCTACGGTCACGCGCTCGATGCGGTCACGCAGCATCGCGACGGTGATGCGGTGGCCACGGGAGTAATTGATCGCCGGGCCGGCGTGGGTGGTGTCCTTCGTGTCCGGGTGATGCGTCAACGCCCGCGCGGATCCCAGGGACACCAGCTGCCGCAGTCTGGAGCGCGGCTTGTTCGTCGCGGAATCCTGCTCCTGCACGAAATGGATCGTCAGGGAATCCCCGGTGATCCAGTCGGTCTCGGTCGCGGGTGTCGTTGAATCACGCTTCGCCGTCGAGAACGCGCTGCCGAACGCCCGCGACTCGGTCAAGATTTCAGCGGGCGAATCGATCGCCAACGAGTCCGCTTGAATCGTGTAGAGCGTCGAGACGGCGTGGGGGCGCATCGTGTCTCCCCAGGCGAACGTCTGCTGCAGCAGCCGGTCGGCGATGCGCAAATCGATCGTATCGGCCGTCAGGACCCAGTCCGAGCCGGTCGCCTTCCCCTTGCCGAGCGCCTTCACGCCGCGGACGTCGCGCTGCACCAGCGCCAGCTCGATGCGCGTGCCGACCAGCGTATAGCTTCTTCCCGCTTCGGCCGTGGTCGTGCGTCCCTTGCCCTCGACGCTGGGCGTCCCGACCAGCACGCCGAACCCCTTCGTCTGATCCATCATCATCGAGTCGGAGCGGGCCGCGAAATCACTGCGGTCGATCGTGACCTTGCCGCCGGCCCACATGCGGTCGTCGCCTTTGAAGCGCAGCCGGTCGGCGACAATGATGTACGGCTCATGGGAGAGCGTATCGCCGGGCTCGTTCTGCCGGTATTCGACGGTGGGACGCTGCGTCGCGTACATCTCCACCGTGTCGCGGATCCCCTTGGCCACACGCCAGTACTTGAGGTTGGGGCCGCGCAGCACCGAACCGGTACGGCGATTGACGGCGACGACGTTGTTGTGCGCTTCGAGACGCTCGTCTTTGAGAAAGTACGAGGCAAAGCGCGCGTCCAGCGCCAGTCCCGTATCACGAATGGCGACGCTCCCGATGAGGTCGAGGCGACCCAGACCCGGGTAATGCGCAAAACTGTCGGCGGAAATCGTGGTGTTCGTACCGTCGCAGTGCGCCAGTACGCCGCCGCCGCCGTGCACCGTCTTGGTTCCATCGGGGTTGGGGATTTCTGCGTAATGACCCATGGAATCGACCGCGACACGGCAGGGGCGCCCAGCCAGGGTATCCGACGTCGCGGGGACGCCTTGCAGCAGCAGGACGACGGCAAGCACCGGAGTCATTGACTGGGGAGAATGAACTGCCCGCCCGTGCCGTGCGGCCGTTGGGCGGTGATCTTTTTGAATTCCGGATCGGAGGTGAACCCGTCACCTTCGACGTGACGACCGGGCTCGTCCCACACGAAACTCTTGTCGGAGCTCACTTCGTTGCGGGCCCTGTTGTAGTCCATCACTTCGGTCCGCATCGTGCCGCCGTCCTTATCGCGCACCACGACCACGTTGCCGCGCGCCTGCATGTCCTCGGTCCGCCAGTGATCGGTGCCTTCGCGCGCCGTGAGCGTCGACGTGGCACGGCCCGTGACGTCATAGAACGTCACGTGGACGTTGCGCAGCTCGGCCTGCTGCGTGCTGGAGTAGAAGTACGCCGTGTCGGCGCGCACCCGGGCGCGCAGGATGCCCGCATCGGTGACGTAATGGCTCATGCCGAGCAGCACCTGGTCGGCACTGTCGAGGGCCGCCTGGGTGGCCGTCACGCGCGTTCCGTTCTTGCAGGCTCCGGCGACCAGGGCAACGAGCAGCAGCAGGCGTGTCACAGAGCCCCTGCCTTCATCAAATCGTGCAGATGCACGATCCCGACGACTTTCCGATCACCGTCGAGTACCGGCAGGGCCATGATGCCGGAACGCTCCATGAGGCTCACGGCGGCACTGGCGAGCTCGTCCGACGTCGTCGCCTTCGGCGTCTTCGTCATCACGTCGCCGACGGGGATATCCAGGAATTTGTCCGTGCGCTCCATGAGCCGGGTCAGATCACCCGCCGTCACCACGCCGGCGAGGGTCGCGCGGTCGCCCTGCTCCACCACGGCGACCGTGCCGCGCTTTTCGGCGAGCAGTATGACACACTCCCGCATCGGCCGGTCGGGAGTCAACGTCGGCAGGTCGTGGCTCAGCATCACGTCGGCGACGCGCAGCAGCAGCTTGCGGCCCAGGACGCCGCCGGGATGCAGCGCCGCGAAGTCCTCGCGCCGGAATCCTTTGACCTCGAGCAGCGTCACGGCGAGCGCATCGCCCAGGGCGAGGGCGACGGTGGTACTGGCCGTCGGTGCCAATGTTTCGGGGCACGCCTCTTCGGCGACCGAGGCGTCGAGCACGACGCTGGACTCGCGGCCCAGCGGCGAGTCGGCATCACCCGTCAGCGCGATGATCGGCACGCCGAGCCGCTTGAGCTGATTCACGAGGCCGAACAGCTCGTCGGAGGCGCCGCTCTTCGACAGGACGATCGCGACGTCGTCCCGGCTCACGATACCGAGGTCGCCGTGCAACGAGTCCACCGGATGCAGGAACGTCGCCGGCGTGCCGGTCGAGGTGAATGTCGCGGCGATCTTGCGGGCGATCAGGCCGGACTTGCCGACCCCGGAAATGATGACGCGGCCCTTGGCGCCGGCGAGAATCTCGATGGCCCGGGCGAAGGCGACGCCGAGATTGTCCGCGAGCGCCTGGACAGCCGCTGCCTCGAGCGCAAGAACGCGCTTGCCGCGGTCGACGAGTCGCTCAGATGCCGGCGCCAGCTTACGCACGGACGGTCTCCCGGACGCGTTGCCAGACGTCCACGGCGAGTCCGACGATGCCGGCCAGCTGGTCGAGCGGAACCATGTTCGGCCCGTCGGACGGGGCGCGCGCCGGATCGGGATGCGTCTCGAGGAAGAAGCCATCGGCGCCCGCCGCCGCGGCGGCGTACAGCAGCGGCGGAATGAACGCCCGCTCGCCCCCGCTCGAGCCATCGCGGCCCTGGCCCGGTTGCTGCACCGAGTGCGTGGCGTCGAAGATCACCGGTGCGTGGCACGCGGCGCGCAGCCGTGGGAAGCTGCGCATGTCGACGACCAGATCGCCGTAGCCGAAGAACGTGCCGCGCTCGGTGACGGCCACCTCCGGCGCGCCTCCCGTGCGGACTTTCTCGACGGCGCCCCGCATCTCTTCCGGCGCCATCCACTGGCCCTTTTTGATGTTCACGGGGCGGCCTGCCTTGCCGGCGGCGACGAGCAGGTCGGTTTGGCGGCAGAGAAAGGCGGGGATCTGGAGCACGTCGGCGACGCGGGCGGCGAGCGGCACGTGGCCCGGCTCGTGCACGTCCGTGAGGATCGGGAGACCGGTGGCATTGCGAACTTTTTCCAGCGCGCGGAGCCCGGTTTCGAGCCCCGGGCCGCGCGGCGCGTTCAGGCGCGAGCGATTGGCCTTGTCGTACGACGCCTTGTAGATGACGCCGATCCCGAGCTTGACCCCGAGCTCGGCCAATGCCTCGCCGATCCGGACGTTGAGATCGTCCGATTCGACGACGCACGGGCCCGCGATGAGAAACGGGCTGTTGTCGGCCCCAAAGCGCGGTGCCATGTCAGTCGGTGAGTTCCGCCAGCGCGCGCGACGGCTCGGTGCGCGGCTGTTGCTTTTGATGATTGAGAGCCGCGCCGACGAAGCCGGCAAACAGCGGATGTGGGCGCATCGGCCGCGACTTCAGCTCGGGATGGAACTGGCAGCCGATGAACCACGGATGACCGGGGGGGGGCAGCTCGATCATCTCCACCAGCGATCCATCGGGGGAGAGGCCGGAGCAGCGCATGCCGTACTCGGCGAGCACGTCGCGATAGGCGTTCGAGACCTCGTAGCGGTGCCGGTGACGCTCGCTCACTTCCGTGGCGTTGTAGGCCTGCGCCACGTGTGAGCCGGGCCGCAGCCGGCAGGGATAGGCGCCCAGCCGCATCGTGCCGCCCATCTCCTGAATGCCCTCTTGCGAGCGCATCAGGGCGATCACCGGGTTTTCGCACTCGGGCGCGAACTCGCTCGAATTCGTATCGGAGATCTTGCAGACGGTACGGGCAAACTCGATGATCGCGGTCTGCAGGCCGAGGCAGATGCCGAAGAACGGCAGCTTGTGCTCGCGCGCCCAGCGGATCGCTTCGAGCATGCCCTCGATACCCCGGACGCCGAAGCCGCCGGGGACGAGCAGCCCGTCGTAACCGGCAAGCAGCTCGCCGGCCGAGTGGATCGACACGCCCGCTTCGTTGGCGATCCCGCCGTGGACGAGCGCTTCGTGAATGCTCTTGTAGCTGTCGGCGAGCTCGGTGTACTTGCCCACCACGGCGATCCGCACCTGGTGCGGCGGCTTGAGGATCTTGTCCACCATCGCGGCCCAGGCACGCAGATCGGGCTCTTTGGTCTCCAGATGGAGCCGCCGGCAGACTTCCCTGTCGAGTCCCTGCTCGTGGAGCTTGAGCGGGATTTCGTAAATCGACTTCACGTCGGGACTCTCGACCACGCACCCGAAATCGACGTTGCAGAACTGCGCAATCTTGCGCTTCAGCTCTTCGGAAAGGGGCCGCTCCGTGCGGCACACGAGGATGTCGGGCTGGATTCCGATCTGCATCAGCTCGCGCACGGAGTGCTGCGTCGGCTTCGTCTTGAGCTCCGCCGTCGCCGCGATGAACGGCACGAGCGTCAGATGAATGAATAGGGTGTTGTCGCGGCCGACTTCCTGACGGAACTGGCGGATCGCCTCGAGGAACGGCAGCGACTCGATGTCGCCGACCGTGCCGCCGATCTCCGTGATCACCACGTCGTGGTCGGGCGCGAGGCGGCGAATGGCGCTCTTGATCTCGTCGGTGATGTGCGGGATCACCTGCACCGTCGAGCCGAGATACTCGCCGCGGCGCTCCTTCGTGATAACGGAGAGATAGATCCGGCCGGTCGTCACGTTGTTCACCTGTGAGAGGGACCGGTCGATGAACCGCTCGTAGTGGCCGAGATCGAGATCCGTCTCGGCGCCGTCGTCGGTCACATAGACCTCGCCGTGCTGGAACGGCGACATCGTGCCGGGATCGACGTTGATGTACGGATCGAACTTTTGGATTGTGACGTTGAGCCCGCGTTCGGCGAGCAGCCGGCCGAGCGACGCGGCGGCAATGCCCTTGCCGAGCGAGCTCACTACACCGCCGGTGACAAAGATGTATTTGGTCGAGCTCACGGGCTCACCGCTTTCAGGTGTCGGGTGATTTGCGCTTCAGCCCACTTGAGATCGGCCGGCGTATCGATGCCTGGCGCTGCCGGACCGTCGAACAACGTCACGCCCATCGGAATCCCGTGGAGCAAGGGCCGCAGCTGCTCCAGCCGTTCCCACTGTTCTTCGGGAACGGGCGGCAGGCGAACCCATGCCTCCAACGCTTCGCGTGTATAGCCGTACACGCCGACGTGCTGATGGTAGACCACGGTGCCCGTGCCATCGCGGTCGAACGGAATCGGCGCGCGCGAGAAGTACACCGCCCTGCCCCGTGCATCCACGACCACTTTGACGCGACTCGGATCGTTGACCAACGCCCGATCGAGGGAGCCGGCGGCGGTGCCGAGCGGATCACCGCCCTCGAGACACGCCAATGCGCCGCGGACAGCCGCGGGGGCAACGAATGGCTCGTCGCCTTGAACGTTCAGAATGAAGTGGAAATTGCTAAATGGCGCTTTGGCAATGACTTCCGCGACACGCTCGGTACCTGACGCGTGATCGGGCGACGTCATGACCGCTTCGAAGCCCGCCTCGGCGACGACGTCCGCGATCTCCCGTGCGTCGGTAGCGACCACAAGTCGATCACACACACCGAGTTCGGCGATGCGGCGGGTGACGACGACGATGAGGGGTTCGCCACCCAGTGGCAGGAGTGGCTTGCGAGGAAGCCGGCTGGAGCCCAGCCGTGCAGGAATCACGCCAAGGACGGGCACGGAGGAAGATACAAAATCCGTGCCGTCGAGTCTAGCCCGCTCCTATCCTTGAGTTACCGCCGCTGCCACACGTCCCGCTCGAAGACCGCTTCAGCCGACCCGTTGTCGTCCAGATCATAGTAGCCCGTCTCCACCGAGCGCCAGGTCATCGTCCGGCTGGCGAGACGGACAATGGCCTCGTAGGTGTAGCCTTCAACCTCGTAGACAATCGTATCGCCGCGCAGCGAGATCGTTGCCGAGACGGTGATTTCCGGTTGGCCCGGCACCGCGGCGACGAGCGTCGCGGCTCCATTGACAGCGATGGTCAGCGTCGCGGTGAGCCCACTTTCCGCCCTCACATCCCGGCTCACACTGGTGTCCGAGGCGAGGAGCATTTCCAACCGGGACAAGTCCCACGCCCCGGTCAGCTGGGCGAGCGAGGGTTGCGAGGACGGACCGGCGCTGTCCGAACACGCGACGGCTGCGAGGGCCAGGATGACGGGCGAAATGCGCGCAAACATGAGAGGCTCCGTGAGAGTGGTGGTACCTACTCTGCGGAGCCTCAGTCAAGACGTCGTCAAGCGGTCGTGGCGGACCTGACGACGTGGAGAAAGTTCTCGAGAATGCGCTTCCCATGCTCCGTCCCGATCGACTCGGGATGGAATTGAACGCCGTAGGTCGGGTGATCACGGTGCTTCATGGCCATGATCTCCGACGCCTCTCCCGTGCCTTGGCGATCCGCGCTCATGGCGGTGACGATGAGCGCCGGGGGAAGCGAACTGGGATCGACGACGAGCGAGTGATAGCGCATCGCCGTGAACGGGCTGGGGATGCCGTCGAACAGCTCGTCGTCGCTGTGCACGATCGGGCAGGTCTTGCCGTGCATCAGCCGGGGGGCCCGTACGATCTTGCCGCCGAACGCCTCGCCGATGGCTTGATGCCCCAGGCAGACGCCCAGAATCGGGACTTCACCGGCGAGAGCGCGAACCAGAGGCACGAGGATGCCGGCCTGCGCAGGCGTTTTGGGTCCCGGAGACAGCACGAGGGCGGTCGGCTTCAGGGCCTTCACCTCCGCGACGCTGAGGGCGTCGTTGCGATACACGACCGGCTCCTCCCCCAGCTCGCCGAGATATTGCACGAGGTTGTAGGTAAAGGAGTCGTAGTTGTCGAGCACAAAGAGCATGCTGAAATCTAAACCATTGGAAACCCAGCGGCATCCAAGAAAGGACTTCTCCAGGAGGACCTCATGCTGAAGCTCGCGGCGGCACTCATCGCCGGGTTAGTCGCAATGGGCGGATGGGCGGTGGTCACGGTGAAGGACCTGCCGGAGTACTTTGTCGCCGGGCGGCAGTACACGCTCGAGTTTCAGGTCCGGCAACACGGCAGGACACTGCTCAGCGATCTGCATCCCCGACTCGTTGTCAGTACTTCGGCACGCCGCCTCGGCGGCCTGGTCGGCGGCAAGGACGAGACGACCATTCCCGCGGTCGCCAAGTCCGCTGCAGGGACGTATGCCGTGACCTTTACGGCGCCCCCCACGGAGCGAGTGTTTCTCACGATTCAAAGCGGGTTCGGCAACAATGAGCTGCGGCTGTATCCACAGCCGGTGATCACGGCCGGCACATCCCGCGCTGCCATGGCGCCGGGCGAGCGCGGCCAAGTCCTATTCGTCGCCAAGGGATGCACGACTTGCCACGCCAACGCCGATCTGACGAATGGGCCGTCCAATGAGCTCGTCACTGTAGGCCCGGAGCTGGGCGGGCGTCATCTGGCCCGCGAATACGTGATTCAGAAAATGAAGAACCCGGCGTCGCAAATCATGCCGGATCTCGGTTTGACGGATGCTGAAGCAGCGGCGATCGCCGCGTTCCTGAGTGGCGAGCGGGCCGCTACCACCGGCCGTTAAGTCCGGCGCACGCGTTCAGGCGCGCGGGTGGTAGCTCTTATGTACGGTACGCAGGTAATCTCGATCGACATGGGTGTAGAGCTGCGTGGTCGCGAGATCGGCGTGTCCGAGCATTTCCTGCACGGCACGCAGGTCCGCGCCGCCCTCGAGCAGGTGCGTGGCGAATGTGTGCCGCAGCGTATGCGGCGTGACTCGCTTCGCCAAGCCTGCCCGCCGCGCGGTCGCCTTGATGACACCCCAGGCGCCGACGCGCGATAACGGCGTACCGCGCGCATTCAGGAACAGAATGCCTCGGGCTTTGCCGCGATCCAGCGTGGGCCGGATCTCCCTCGCGTACAGCGCCACGGCGCCGAGGGCGCGGCGCCCGACCGGAACGAGCCGTTCCTTGGCGCCTTTTCCGAAGACGCGCGCCACGCCGTCCTCGAACAGGATGTCCTGGAGCTTGAGCGCAACCAGCTCGGAGACGCGCGCGCCCGTGGCGTAGGCGAACTCGAGCAGGGCGCGATCGCGGATTGCCAGCGGCTCGTCGGTGTTCGGCGCCGCCAGCAGCTTCTCGATTTCGGCCACCGTCAAAACCTCCGGGAGCGTGCGCCACCGCTTGGGTGACTCGATCCGTTCGCTGGGATCGCGCGTCGCGAGTCCCTCCCCTACCAGGAACTTGAAGTAGGTGCGGATCGCGGAGATCTGGCGGCGGATCGTGGTGGGCGCGAGGCCGAGATCCTTGAGGAAGTAAATGAACTCCCGCAGCTGCGGCGCGGAGAGCTGTTCGGGTGCCTTTGCCCCCCGGCTGGAGGCGTACTCCGCCAGACGGGTGATGTCACGCAGATAGCTCGCGACGGTATGACCGCTGTTCCCCGCCTCGAGCGCGAGGTAGTCGTGAAAGCGCTCCAACTGGAACGCCCGAGCTACTGGGGAGGACGAGAGCGGCGGCGACGCACGATCCATAGCACGATGACCAGAACGAGGGCGCCCGCCGCGATGGCGAGCACGGTGTTGACGCGTCGTACTGCTTGAATCACGACCTCGAGGTCGGTCCCCAAACGGCTGACGAGGTAGGTCAGTACCCCATAGTACACGGCCGACGCCAGCGCCAACGGAATCAGCGCGCGCCATGGTGACACGCGCGCGATGCCCGCGAACGGCATGACCATGCCGCGCCAAACCGGGAGCAGCCGCGAGATGAAGATGCCGTACGCGCCGTGCCGGCGATACTGCGCCTCGATGTGCGCGACGGTGCTCGGGGTGAAGATGCGGCGGCCCAGGAAGCCGCGAGTCACCACGGCGCCATGGCGGCGTGCCAGGGCGTAGACGCCGGCTCCCGATGCCACATTCGCCGCCCAAGTGAGCGCAAACACGAGCCATGCATTCATCACCCCGCGGCCGGCCAGGAACGCCCCCAGTGACACGGCGACGTCGGCTGGAACGGGCGGGAAGATGTTTTCGACGGCGGCCAGCGTGGCGATGAAGGCGTAGAGCGGCCCGGTGGGGAGCTGCTCGAGAAACGCGATGAAGTCCGTCAGGAGACTCTGCTCGGCTCTACGAGTGTCGCCACTGCAAGGACGGCAATTCCTTCACCGCGACCGATCCAGCCCATGCCTTCATTCGTCTTTGCTTTCACGGAGACGTGCGCCGGCCCCGTCAGCAGGGCTGCGGCGAGCTTCTCTTCCATGGCATCGAGGTGGGGCGCGAGCTTGGGCTGCTCGACGATCACGGTGACGTCGGCGTGGACGAATTGAAACCCGGCTTCCACGACCTTGAGAAATGCCTTGTTCAGCAGATCAATCGAGCTGGCGTTTTTCCACTGCGGATCGTCGTCCGGAAACATGCGGCCGATGTCGCCGAGGTTTGCGGCGCCGAGGATGGCATCGGTGACCGCGTGCGCGACCGCGTCGGCATCGGAGTGGCCAGCCAAGCCTTTGGTGTGGGGAATCTCGACGCCACCCAAAATGAGCTTGCGGCCCGCCGCGAACGGGTGGGAGTCGTAGCCGATGCCGACCCGCATTAAGAGTACAGTCTCATGTGATGGAATAAAATAACTGGTCCTTCGCTCCGCGCGCGTGCCGCGCGCCGCAGGCGCGAAGGATCTGCTTTTGTGCTAGTCTCACCCCATGACTACGACCACTCTTTACGTCCCCGCCCTGCTCCTCGTGCCCGCCCTCGTCACGGCCCAGCGTCCGACGCTCTCCGCCGCGGTAAAGCAATACGTCGCGGTTGACACGCCGGTGGTGGCCCTCACGCACGTGCGCGTCATCGATGGCACCGGCGCCGCGCCCAGGGAAGACCAGACGCTGATCATCCGTGACGGCAACATCGCCCTGCTCGGCGCCGCCCGCTCGACCAAAGTGCCGGAGGGCGCGCACGTGATGGACCTCACGGGGAAATCGGTGATCCCGGGCCTCGTGATGATGCACGAGCACCTCTACTACCCGACCGGCCCGGGCGTCTACGGCGCCGATTATGTGAGCTTCTCGCGGCTGTACCTCGCGGGCGGCGTCACGTCGATGCGGACCGGCGGCAACGTCGGGGGCTACGCCGACTTGAACCTCGCGGCGGCGATCAAAGCCGGGAATCAGGTAGGACCCTGGATCGACGCCACCGCGCCTTACGTGAACGGCCCTTCCCTGTTCACCCAGATGTACGCGTTGAAGGACTCGGCCGACGCGCGCCGCCTCGTGGCATTCTGGGCCGATGCGGGCGCGACGTCGTTCAAAGCGTACATGAACATCACGCGCGCCGAGCTCGCCGCGGCGGTGGACGAAGCGCACCGGCGCGGACTCAAGATCACGGGCCATCTCTGTTCGGTCACCTACCGGGAAGCCGCCGATCTCGGCATCGACGACCTGGAGCACGGCTTTTTCGTCGCCACCGACTTCATTCAGGGGAAGCAGCCGGACGTGTGTCCGGCACCAACCGGTGGGATGCCCGCGCTCGTTGGTTTCGATGCCAAATCGCCGGAGTTCACTTCCCTCGTGCAGCACCTGATCTCCCATCACGTGGCGGTCACGTCGACGCTGACGGTGTTCGAGACGGTCACGCCCGGGCAGCCGGCGACGGCGGGGACCGATGTGCTCGATCCCCTGCTCAAGACGCAGTACGATCAGCTCTACACGCGCGTGCAGCAGAACACGGCGTCGCCGTTCGCCAAATTGCTCCCCCTCGATCGCGCGATGGAGCTGGCGTTCTTCCGCGCGGGCGGGCTCCTCCTCGCGGGGACGGACCCGACGGGCGGCGGCGGCGTGATCCCCGGCTACTCCGACCAGCGCGAGGTCGAGCTGCTCGTCGAGAGCGGGCTGACGCCGCTCGAGGCGATCAAGGTCTGCACCCTGAACGGGGCGACCTACCTCGGCCGAGCGGATCGCATCGGGTCGCTTGCGGTGGGCAAGCAGGCCGACCTCGTGGTGATCGACGGCAATCCCGCGGCCACCATCTCCGACATCCGACACGTCACGCTGGTGTTCAAGCAAGGCGTGGGGTACGACCCGAGCAAGCTGATCGACTCGGTGCGAGGGAAGGTGGGACTGTTCTAACCACTCCCTCCTTTTTTTGTCGCAACGACCCGCTCAGGATGACGTGCGTGTGGTTTGCGTTGTAAAAAAAAGAAGGAGAAAAGAAGCGCCCAGCGCGCCTTCACACCTTGAGAATGCGGATTGCCAGGTGTGCGGCGTTCTTGGCGTTGTCGATTCCGACGGTGGCCACCGGAACGCCGGGAGGGACCTGCACAGTAGCCAGCAGCGCATCCAGACCGTTCAGCGGCCCCACTGCGAATGGCACGCCGATCACCGGCAGGTCCGTGAGCGAGGCGGCGAATCCTGGGAGCGCGGCCGAGAGTCCGGCCCCGGCGATCACGACCTTGAACCCTTTCCTGCGGGCGTTTTTGATCAGGTCGCCGGTCTGCTCGGGTTGGCGATGCGCTGAGGAGGCGTGGAACTCGTAGGAGAAACCGGCCGTGGTCAGGATTTCGAAAGCCGGCTCGATGCGGGGTTTGTCGGACTCTGATCCGACGAGAATGAGGACATCAGGCATTACCCGTCCCCCTTCCCCCTTCCCCCGTCCCCATCATCAGGCCGCGTCTTCCAGGATTGTATAGTCCTGTTTCCGTTTCTTGGGCGTGTAGCCGGCGTCGGCGATGAGCCGCTGCATCTCGGCGAGCGTGGTGCGATGCGTCGTGTTCGCCGCCGAGACGACGTTCTCTTCCATCATGAGCGAGCCGAAGTCGTTGGCGCCGAACCGCAATGCCACCTGGCCGACCTTCATCCCCATCGTGACCCAGGAAGCCTGAATGTTCGGGACGTCCTCGAGTACCACGCGGGCGATCGCCTGCGTCTTGAGATAGGTCACGGCGTCGGTCTTGGGCAGGTGCGACAGCTCGGAGTTCTCCGGCTGCAGCGGCCAACAGATGAACGCCGTGAAGCCGCGTGTGCGGCGCTGCACCTCACGGACGCGAAACAGATGCTCGATGCGATCGGCGGACGATTCGCCCAGGCCGTACATCATTGTCACCGAGGTGCGCAGCCCCAGCCCGTGTGCCACTTCCATGACCTCGAGCCAGCGGTCGGCACCCGCCTTCTTGCGCGCGACCTGATCGCGGACGCTTTGGACCAGAATCTCGCCGCCGCCACCGGGAATCGAGTCGAGGCCGGCGGCCATCAGCTCGCGGATGACCTCGTCGATCGTCATGCCGAAACGGCCGGCGAAGAAATCGATCTCCGACGGCGAGAAGCCGTGAATGTGAATCGGGTGGTGGCGCTTGATGTACCGCAGCAGATCGAGATACCACGCGAACGGGATGTAGGGGTTGTGCCCGCCCTGCATCAGGATCTGCACGCCGCCGATCGCTTTCAGCTCATCGATCTTGCGGCCGATCTCTTCGTACGACAGCAGGTAGCCCTCGGGATGCTTGGGGCGGCGATAGAATGCGCAGAACTTGCAGTCGGCGACGCAGACGTTGGTGTAGTTGATGTTGCGGTCGATGATGTACGTGACGACGTTCGCGGGGTGCAGCTTCCAGCGGACGTCGTCCGCCAGCCGGCCCAGCTCCAGCAGCGAGGCGCGGTCGTACAGCTCGACGTAGGACCGGAACTCAGGGCTGGTGCGATCTACCATCAGGCCACCTGCACGAATTGGAGTGCGCCGACGCGCCGCAGGAAATCCGCCAGCGCGGTGCGGTGGCGGTCGCTGAAGGCATAGTCCAGCCCGCCGAGATATGCGCGGCAGGTGCCGACCGCCACGCCGGTCTTGCGCGAGGCCTCGGCGGCGAGGTCGTCGAGATGTGCCAGGCCCCAGGTGCGAGAGGCGAGCAGGGCTCTATGGCCCCGCTGCACGGCAGCGGGGCTCGCCACCCGCGTAGCCGCCCAAACCGCGAACACGAATGGCTGCTGCGTCCACCGCTTCCACTCCTCGCCGAGGTCATAGCGATGCGCGTACGTGCCTGCAGCCGCGAGCTGGAGCGCCGCGTCGCCGATCACCAGTACCGCTTCGTGGGGCAATGCCGCCAGCGCTTCCAGATCCTGCGCTTCGGCGCGCGCCTCCGCAAACTTGGGGCGGATCTTCCACACATCCCGGCACAACAGCTCGAGCAATGCGACCGACGTCCGGGAAGACGCTGACAGTAGCACCGTCCAACCGTCCAACCTTCCAACCGGTCGTTTGCTGAACAGAGCCACACTGCGCACCGGCCCATCACAGGAGATTGCCAGATCGGGGAGGAGCAGGAGGTCCTTCGCATGCCGCGCGTACTCGATCGCGCTGATCACGCTGACGTCCAGCTCGCCCGCGACCAGCAGATCGTTCAGCTCGGCGGGCGTACCGGTGACGAGCTCGCCGCCATGCGGCAGCGCCACGACGCCGCGGTCGATGGCGCCGTAGACCGGGGCGCAATTGATGTAGCCGATCCGTCCGATTCTCATTCGTGTTCCCAGGCTGAAGCCTGGGCTCGGCCAACACTGTCCTTAAGGACAGTGCATCGCCGAGCGCACCCTTCAGGGTGTCGAATCATTCAGCGCCGTCTACAGCTGTGGCTATTGGCTGCTTGGGCCGAGCCACGGCTTTGGGCCGGTGCGCGATCTGGAATAGCGCTCCCTGCGGCGCGGGGCCCTGGGAGCGCACCGGGGCCGCGTGCGGCTTGGGCACGTAACCATCGAAAGTTCTGACCGTCTGGTAGAGCGAGTCGCGTTCGACCGGCTCCTTCCCCGCCCCGCGGATCAGCGTCACGATCTCGTCGTACGACAGCCACATCGGCGTCGGCGCGCCGGCCTCGTGGTAGACGCGCTCGAAGACCACCGTCCCCTCCAGGTCGTCACAGCCAAACGTCAGCGCGACTTGAGAGATGAACGGCGTCACCATGGGCCAATGCGTCTTGACGTGCGGGATGTTGTCGAGCAGCAGCCGTCCCACCGCGATGTTCTTGAGGTCGTCGAAGCCGGTTGTCGCGGTACCGGTGCGGCCCAGCGTCTCGCCCAGCTCGTTGTGATCGGGGTGATAGGCGAGCGGGATGTAGGTCAGGAAGCCGCCGGTTTCGTCCTGGAGCGCGCGCAGCGCCAGCAGGTGATCGACGCGATCTGCGAGCGTCTCGACGTGGCCGTACAGCATCGTGCAGTTCGATGGCATGCCGAGGTGGTGCGCCTCGCGATGTACCGCGAGCCATTCCTCACCGGTGAGCTTGCGGTCGGCGATGGTCGCGCGTGCCGCGGGTGAGAAGACTTCCGCACCCCCGCCCGGCAGTGTACTCACGCCCGCCTCCTTCATCGCAAGCAACACGTCGCGGGTGGTCATCCCCTCGATTCTCGCCAGGTGTGCCACCTCGACCGCGGTAAGCGCTTTGATCATCACGTGTGGGTGCCGCTGCTTGAGACCACGAAACATGTCGACGTAATACGACAGCTTCAGCTTGGGGTGGAGACCTCCCACGATATGGAACTCGCGCGTGGGATTGTCGGTCGCGGCATCGGCTTCGGCGAACACTTCCTCGAGACTGCGGGTGTACGCACCGTCCTCTTTGGGCATGCGTGCGAACGAGCAGAACACGCAGGTGTTGCGCAGGATGCAGACGTTGGTCGGGTTGATGTGCTGATTGGCGGCGAAATAGACGCGCTCGCCGTTCTTGCGCCGGTTGGCGAGATCAGCAAGACGGCCGACCGTGAGCAGGTCTGGAGAAGCAAAAAGCGCGAGACCATCCTCGCGCGTGAGCCGCTCGCCGCGTTCGACCTTGTCCGTAATTGCGCGCAACGTCACGTCACTCTCCGGACCGCCAGCGTGACGTTGTGCCCCCCGAAGCCGAACGAGTTGGACAGCGCGACGTCGAACTGCCGTTTCACCGCGTGGTTCGGCGCCGAGTCCAGGTCGCAAGAGGGATCGGGATTGAACTGATTGATCGTCGGCGGGATGACGCCGTTCTGGAGCGCCAGCGCGCAGATCGCGAACTCGAACGCCCCCGCGGCGCCGAGCAGGTGGCCGGTCATCGACTTCGTCGAGCCGAAGATCAGCTTCTTCGCCTGCGGACCGAATACAGCCTTCACCGCCGCGGTCTCCGCCGCGTCGCCGTGCGGGGTCGACGTGCCATGCGCGTTGATGTAGCCGACCTCCTCGGGCCGGATGCCGCCCGACTGCATCGCGAGCCGCATCGCTTCCTGGGCCCCGGAGCCATCGGGCGCGGGGGCGGTGATGTGATGCGCGTCGGCCGTGGCGCCGTAGCCCACGATCTCGGCGACGATCTTTGCGCCCCGCGCCTTGGCGCGCTCCCACTCCTCGAGGATCACGACCGCCGCGCCGTCGCCCATCACGAACCCGTCGCGGTCCTTGTCGAACGGCCGGCTGGCGGTCTTGGGGTCGTCGTTGCGCTCCGACAACGCCTTCATGTTGGCGAAGCTGGCGAGCGCGAGCGGGGTGATCGCGGCTTCCGATCCCCCCGCGACCATCACGTCGGCCTTGTTTTCGCGAATGAGATCGAACGCATCACCCAGCGCGTGGCCGGACGAGGCGCAGGCCGAAACGGTGCAGTAGTTCGGTCCCTGGAACCCGTAGCGCATCGACACGATGGCGGAGGCGACGTTCGCCATGAACATCGGCACGAAGAACGGCGACACGCGGCTCGGGCCCTTCTCGATGAAGGTCCGCATGTTGTCTTCGAACGTCGCGATGCCGCCGGTCCCGGTCCCGATGATGACCCCGATCCGTTTGGGATCGAGCGGGCTCTTCTCCAGGCAGGCGTCGCGCACCGCCTGCACCGCGGCGCCCATGGCGAACTGCGAGAAGAGATCGTAGCGGCGGGCTTCCTTCTTGTCGATGTACTGCAGGGGGTCGTACCCCTTCACTTCGCAGGCGAAATGCACCTGCAGTTTCTCGGAGTCGAAGCGGGTGATCGGACCCGCCCCCGACTGACCGGCGACGAGGGCGGCCCAGGTGCTCGCGACATCGTTCCCGACAGGTGTCACGAGCCCCATCCCCGTAACCGCCACCCGCCGGGTCGTCACTATTTGCCTTTTCCCATCTTGTCGTGCAGGTAGCTCATCGCCGCCCCGACGGTGCGCAGCTTCTCCGCCTCTTCATCGGGGATGTCGATGTCGAATTCCTTCTCGAAGGCCATGACGAGCTCGACGGTGTCGAGACTGTCGGCGCCCAGGTCTTCCATGAAGCTCGCGTCGTTGGTGAGCTTGTCGCGCTCGACCCCAAGCTCTTCGACGATAATGTCTTTGACCTTCTCCTCGAGCTGCTTCATGTCCATTGCCATGGGTAACCCTCAGCGAAGGTGGACCTGCTACATCACCATCCCGCCGTCGACAACCAGAACCTGACCCGTAATGTAGCTGGCTAAGTCGGAGGCGAGAAAGAGGACGGCGGATGCGATGTCGGAGCCCCGCCCCAGCCGTCCTAGCGGAATATTGTCCAGGAAGTACTGCTTGGCTTCCGCGGAGATGCCCTGTGTCAGCTCCGTCTCGACATAGCCCGGCGCGACGGCGTTCACCAACACGTTGCGGGAGGCCAGCTCCTTGGCTACGGACTTGGTGAATCCGATAATCCCCGCCTTGGAGGCGGAGTAGTTCGATTGCCCCTTGTTGCCGTTCAGCCCGACGACGCTGGTGATGTTGATGACCCGCCCCCAGCGCCGCTTGATCATCCCGCGCGCCGCGTACTTGGTCATCAGAAACGTGCCCTTCAGGTTCGTGTCGACGACGGAATCCCAATCGGTTTCGGTCATCAGGAACAGCAGCGTGTCCTTCGTGAAGCCGGCGTTGTTGACCAGCACGTCGATCTGTCCGAAGTCCTTCTCTACCGCCTTCGCGAACGCTTCGACCTGGGACGCGATGCCCACATCGCAGGCGTAGCCGCGCGTCCCCTCGCCGAAGGCGCTCGCCGCCTGCTCCGCCGCCGCGCCGTCACGGGAGCACAGCGCGACTTTGGCGCCCGCATCGATGAACGCGCGGCAGATATCATGTCCAATGCCGCGCGTTCCGCCCGTGACGAGGGCGACCTTGCCCGTCAGATCGAGCTGCATGCGATTCTCGCTCTGCAGTCCCGGTTCCACCGCCGCTCGTCGAGCCATCGTCATGCCGCTTCCATGAACTTGGTCACCTCATCCGCAGTTCCGAGGCTGACCACGTTCGCCTCGGGGACGATTCGCTTCAAGAGGCCCGCGAGCACGGCGCCGGGGCCGATCTCCACAAAGCCCGCGCCATCGCCGCCCAGGCGCGCCGCCTGCTGCATGCATTCTACCCAGCGGACCGCCGCCGTGAGTTGCTCCGACAGCAGCCGCCGTGCGCGGCCGGCATCCTTCACGGCTTCCGCGGTCGCGTTGGCCACCACCGGAAACGCCGGGTCCCGGAAGGCGGCGCGTTCCAGCGCCAGCTGCAGGTGATTCTTGGCGGGTCCCATCAGCGGCGAGTGAAATGCGCCGCTGACCTTCAGCGGGATCACGCGTTTGGCGCCCCGCTTCTTGCAGCCCTCGCCGGCGCGCGCCACGGCTTCCGGATCGCCCGAGATCACCGTCTGGTCGGGCGTGTTGATGTTCGCCGCGACCGCGAGGCTCGCCTGTTGCGAGGCCTCCCGGCACGCGGCCTCCACCTCCTGCGTCGGCAGGCCAAGCACGGCCGCCATCGTCCCGGGCCGCTCCTCCCCCGCTTTCTGCATCAGCTCGCCGCGGCGCCGCACCAGCTTCGCCGCTTCGGGCGCGTCCAGCGCGGCCGCCGTGACGTAGGCCGAGTACTCGCCGAGGGAATGCCCCGCCGCGGCCCGGGCGGCGGCCCCGACCTTCCCGCTCACGACCGCGAACACGGCGGCGCTGTGCGCGAGAATCGCAGGCTGGGCGTTCTGCGTGGCGGTGAGCTCCGCTTCAGGGCCTTCGAACATGACGCGGGACAGTCCCACACCCAGCGCGTCATCGATCGAGTCGAACACGGCACGCGCCGCCGGAAACCGCTCCGCCAGGTCTCTTCCCATGCCGACTTTTTGCGCGCCTTGCCCCGGACAGAGCCAGATCGCACTTACCACCGCACGACCATGCTGCCCCACGTGAAGCCGGCGCCGAACGCGCACAGCATCACGACCATGCCGGGTTTGAGCCGGCCGGTCTTGACGGCCTCGTCGAGCGCGATGGCGATGGACGCGGCGGAGGTGTTGCCGAACCGGTCCACGTTCACGTACACCTTGTCCATCGGCATGCCCGCGTGTTTGGCGGTCGCTTCGATGATGCGGATGTTGGCCTGATGGGGAATGAGCAGATCGATATCGCCGGCCGTCAACCCGGCGCGCTCCAGCGCGTGATCACAGGCGTCCACCATGGACAGGACGGCGGCCTTGAAGACTTCGCGGCCCGCCATCTTGATGTAATAGCTGTGATCCTTGAGCAGCTCTTCGCTCGGCGGGTGCGTCGCCCCGCCGCCGGGCCGATACAGCAGCTCGGCGAGCGTGCCGTCCGTCTTCAGATAGACCGACAAGATCCCGCGGCCGTTGGTGCTTTTGCGAACGATGGTCGCACCCGCGCCGTCGCCAAACAAGACCGCCGTGGTGCGGTCGCTCCAATCCATGATGCTGGTGAGCTTCTCCGCGGCGATCACGAGCACATGTTTCGCCTGCTCGGCCGCGATGATGCCCTCGGCGGTGCTGAGCGCGAAGACGAACCCCGAGCAGGCGGCGCCGACGTCGAACGCCGCCGCATTCTTGGCGCCCAGGATGGCCTGGAGATCGCACGCCTGCGACGGCAGCAACCGGTCGGGTGACGCCGTGGCGTAGACGATCGCGTCGAGGTCGAGCGGCGTGAGTCCCGTTTCCTGCAGGACCTGCAGCGCCGCGGCTTTCCCCATGCACGCGTTCGTCTCGTCCTTGCTCGAAATGCGCCGCTCGCGGATGCCGGTGCGCTCCTGGATCCACTGGTCCGACGTCTCCAGGAATTTCGAGAACTCGTCGTTCTTCATGACGCGCGTTGGGGCGTAACTCCCCGTGCCCCACAGCTCGGCAAAGGGCCGCTTCATGCCGGAACTTTCCCTTCGGCGAACTCGGCGGCGATGTCGTCGGAGAGATGGCTGCGCACCGCCTGGCCTGCTACGCGGATCGCATTCTTGATCGCCTTGGCGGGCGAGGAGCCATGGCAGATGATCACGACTCCCTGCACGCCGAGCAGCGGTGCACCGCCGTAGGTCGCGTAATCGAGCACCTTGAGGACGTTTCCCATCTCGGGGCGCAACAGCACGTCGGGCGCCTCGCGCTTGATGAGCGATACGAACACCCGCCCGGCCGATTCGTAGAACTTCAGCACGACGTTGCCGACGAAGCCGTCGCAGGCGACGACGTCGAGCGGCTGCCCGCGGGCCTCACCGACGGGGATGTCGCGCCCTTCGACGTTCCCGATATAGCGGATGCCGGTCGTTTGCTTGAGGAGCTGGTGCGCTTCCTTAACGACCGCGTTTCCCTTCTCGTCTTCCTCGCCGATGTTGAGCAGCCCCACCGAGGGGTTGGGCCGCCCCAGGACGTCGCGCGCGTAGACCGAGCCGAGGTGCGCGAAGCCCACCAGCTCGCGGGCGTCGCAGTCGACATTGGCGCCGCCGTCGAGCACGAGCACCGGCTGGCCGGCGCTCGGAAAAAGCGCGCCGATGGCGGCGCGCTGCACTCCGGGAACGAGACGCAGCAGCAGCGTGCTCGCCGCCATCACGGCACCCGTATTGCCGGCGGAGATGAAGGCGTCGGACTTGTGCTTCTTCTGGAGATCGAGCCCCACGGCGATCGAGGAGCGCGGTTTGCCGCGGATGGCCGCGAGGGGCTTGTCGCCCATGCCCACGACTTGCGGGGCATCCACGATCTCGATGCGTGTGCGGTCAACGCCGGGCACCTTGGCGAGCGCCGCTTCGATGTCGGCCTTCCGCCCCACGAGCTGAATCTGGAACTCGGCGGGCAGCTCCTTCAGCGCCTGCGCCGCGCCTTCCACTTCAGCCTGAGGGGCGTTGTCACTTCCCATCGCGTCCAACGCGATGCGGATCATTAGTCCTCGACGGTTATCCGCTGCTCGCCGTTGTAATACCCGCACGTCGGGCAGACGCGGTGAGGCTGCTTCATGTCACCACAGCGCGGGCAGGCCTGCAGCGTCGGACGCACCGCCTTGTAGTGCGTGCGGCGCGCGCGCTTCTTGCGCTTCGAGGTCCTGCGCTTGGGTACGGCCATTCGATCGTCCTCGAGTTATGAGCTGAGCTTGTCCTTCAGGGCCTTGAGCGGCTGCCAGCGGGCTTCAGTAGCGGGCGCACATCCACACGAGCCGGCGTTCAGATCCTTTCCGCACTCCGGGCAGAGTCCTTTGCAATCGTCACGGCATAGAACGTACCGTGGCGCCGCGAGCATGAGCTCCTCACGGACCGCCGGCGTGACGTCGATCTCCGTGGCGTCCGGCGCGACCGCATACGAATCCGGGTCGTCGAGCGCCTCGGGGTCCTGGGTAAACAGCGCCCCGATTTCCAGATTGACGGGAGTCGCCACGGGAGTCAGACAGCGGCGGCACTCCCCCTGAGCAACGGTGCGCGCCGTCCCCTGCCAATAGAACCGGCCCTCACCGATCGATTGCAGCCGTCCACCGACGGCCACCGGTTCTTTAAGGCTAATGTCGATCCCGTCCAACGCCGGGTCGTCCTGCTTGAGCTCGCCCCAGGTTAGGACGGCGCCCGCCTGGGCCAACTCTCGCAGATCCACTCGCAACATGGTCAGCGAAGCTAAACCGTTGTGGCACTTGCGTCAACGGCATCACGACGCGCCGCGGGCCGGGAAGAAAAACGCTACCTCGCGGGCGGCATTTTCCGGCGAGTCGGAGGCGTGAATGGCGTTCCGCTCCTTCGACTGTGCGTACAGCCGGCGAATCGTTCCCTGGTCGGCCTGCGCGGGATCGGTGGCGCCAATCACCTTCCGCAGATGGGTAACCGCGTTCTCCCGCTCCAACGCCAGCGCGAGGGCCGGGCCCGAGGTCATGAAGGTGACGAGCGGGCGGAAGAAGGGACGTTCGCGATGGACCTCGTAAAACGACTCCGCACGGGCCTGTGTCAGCTGCACCATCTGGGCATCGCGGATCTGGAATCCCTCCCCCTCCAGGTGGGCGATGATCTTGCCCGTGTGGCGGGCGGCGATGGCATCCGGCTTGATGATCGCGAGAGTGAGCATGGCTCTTACGGATTGGCGACGAGTCGACGAATGAGATCCGCCCGGGTCAAGAATCCGACTACAATCCCCTCCCGTACAACCGGAAAGCGATCCACATCCTTGTTGTTCATGAGATTCGCAACATCGGTGAGCGTTTGGTCCTCGGAGAGGCAGAGCACGGCGCGGGACATGACGTCCTTCACCGGCAGCCCGCGCGGGTCGACGCTGCCCTGTCCGGCCATCATGTTGGCGGGCAGCGCGCGAAACTTCCCGCTCTTGGAGCGCTGCAGATAGTCGGGAATCAGGTACTTGAGCAGCTCCCGGTGGGTCACCATCCCGACCAGCGCGCCGTGGTCGTCCACCACCGGCAGCGCGCGGACGTCCTTCTCCATCATCATGCGCGCGACGTCGCCCAGTTGCTGTTCCGGCCGCGCCGAGAGGACGTGGGACGTCATCAGGTCGCGCACCGCGAGGTGCGTCGGCAGCTCGACGTTCTGCAAGGCCCCGATCTGGACGAGCTGCTCCGGCGACTTGGCGGCGAGCATGGCCAACACCGTGGCGGGATCCGACAGGAGCCGCGCGAACGCCCCCACGACCTGGAGATAGGTCGATGTCTCGCGTGGGGGCGCAACGATCAAAATGACGATGCGCGCGGTCCGATTCGCGTCTTTCTCCCAGCGAATCGGCGTCGTGGAAACGCCCATGGCGGTGGCGAGCTTGCGCACCGCCTCGGTGCGGAAGTGCGGCAGAAACGCGTGCTCACCCACGCTGACCATGTCTTCGGGCCAGGCATTGCGGATCACCGCGTTGAGCCGGTTCGCCTCGATCGCGGCGCCACTCGCCACCAGCCGCTCCGCCAACCGCTCGGTCGCTTCCTTGACCGTCTGAGCGATCAGCGGCACGACGACATGCTGCTGGTCCACGACCTCCTGCAGCTTCACAGCCGCTCCTTGAGCAGGGGCACGACGTCGGCCGGGCGCTTCATGACGCTGATCCCCGCGGCCTCCAGGGCCGCCATTTTATCCGCCGCCGTACCCGACGCACCCGAGATAATCGCGCCGGCGTGACCCATGCGCCGGCCCGGCGGCGCGGTCTGGCCGGCGATGAATCCGACCACCGGCTTCTTGACCCGCTGCTTCACGAATTCGGCTGCCTGCTGCTCATCCGTCCCGCCGATCTCGCCGATCATGACGATCGCGGCGGTCTCGGCGTCGGCCTCGAAGGCCGACAGGCAGTGGATGAAGTTGGTCCCGATCAGGGGATCACCGCCGATCCCCACGCAGGTCGATTGGCCCATCCCGTTGGTCGAGAGCTGGTGGATGATCTCGTAGGTCAGCGTGCCGCTGCGCGACACGACACCGATCTTCCCGGGCTGGCAGATGTTGCCGGGGATGATTCCGACGTTGCTCTTGCCCGGCGAGATCAGGCCGGGACAGTTCGGTCCGATGAGGCGAGCGCCGCGCTCGTGGAGGAACGGCAAGACGCGGGTCATGTCCAACACGGGAATGCCTTCGGTGATGCCGATGATCAGGCCGATCCCGGCATCGGCGGCCTCGAAGATCGCCGAGGATGCGACCGCGGCCGGCACGTAGATGACCGCCGTATTGGCCTGCGTTTCGTGCACGGCCTCGGCGACCGTGTTGAACACCGGGACGGCGCCTTCGAATTGCTGGCCGCCCTTCCCCGGCGTCACGCCGGCGACGACGGCGGTGCCGTACGCGATCATCTGCTTGGCGTGAAACGATCCGTCGCGGCCCGTGATGCCCTGCACCACGAGGCGTGTGGCGTGATCGATGAAGATGCTCACGCGGTCCCGGCCTTCCCGTTGGCCTTCGCCACCGCCTGCTTCACCGCTTCGTCCATGTCCGTCAGCGCCGCAAACCCCGCCCGCTTCAGAATCGCAATGCCTTCCTGTTCATTCGTACCCGTCAGGCGGATCACGATCGGGACTTTGAGCGGCAACGCCGTCGTGGCTTGCACGATCCCGTTCGCGACGTCGTCTCCCCGCGTGATGCCGCCGAAGATGTTGAAGAGGATCGCCCGGACACTGGGATCGCCGGTGATGATGCGCAGCGCCGCCACGACTTTCTGGGGATTGGAGCTGCCACCGATGTCGAGGAAGTTCGCGGGCTCGCCGCCGTAATACTTCACCAGATCCATCGTCGCCATCGCGAGCCCGGCGCCGTTCACGCAGCAGCCCACGTATCCGTCCAGCTTGATGAACGTCAGCCCCGCTTCGCGTGCCGCCACTTCCGCCGCTGCTTCCGCCGAGACGTCGCGTAGCGCCGCGATGTCGGGACGGCGCTCGAGCTCGTTGTCGTCGATGCTGATCTTGGCGTCCAACGCCTGCACGCTCCCGTCGGGAGTCGTCACGAGCGGATTGATTTCGGCGAGGGACGCGCCGACCGCATACACGGCAGTGTAGAGCTTCTGCATGATGTCGGCAGCCGCGCGCGCCTGTTTGACGTCGCTGTAGAGCGCAAAGCCGAGCGTCATGGCCTGATGCGGAAGCAGCCCATAGCGTGGGTCGATCGCGAGCCGATGAATCTTGTCAGGTGTCTTGGCCGCGACTTCTTCGATATCGATGCCGCCGGCGGGACTCACCATCAGGACGAGCCGCTGCGACGCGCGATCCACGATAATCCCGACGTAGCTCTCGGTGGCGATCTCCGCCGCCGGCGCGACGAGGACCTTGTGCACCGTGAGACCCTTGATCGTCATGCCGAGGATGGCGGACGCCGCCGCCTTGGCGGCGTCGGCGCCGTCCGCCAGCTTCACGCCGCCCGCCTTGCCGCGGCCGCCCGCGTGGACTTGCGCCTTGACGACGACCCGTCCCCCAAACCGTTCCGCGACCGCGCGCGCCTCCGCCGGCGTGCTCGCGACGTCGCCCGGCGGCACGGGGATGCCGCTCCGCCGCAGGATGTCCCGCGCCTGATACTCGTGCAGGTTCACGCGTGCTCCTTCGCAATCGTCGTTCCGGCGTCCCCTCGCAGGGCTGCCGGGCCGTCCGCCAGCTCCGCAATGATGGCGCGCTCTCCGCCGGTGCGCACGAAATCGGCGGCGGCCTCGACCTTGGGCCGCATGCTGCCGGTGCCGAGCTCTTTGCCGGCGAGCAAATGGTCCGCCTGCGCGAGCGTCAATCGGCGGATCGCTTCCTGGTGCGGCGTCCCATAAGCGCGATAGACGGCATTCACATTCGTCAGGATCAACAATACCTGCGCCTCGATTTCCCGCCCGAGGATCGCGGCGACCCGGTCCTTGTCCGCGACCGCATCAATGCCCTCGAGACCGAGCTTGGGGTCGCGGTACACGGGCGGCCCGCCGCCCCCGCCGGCGATCACGATGTGCCCGGCCCGCGCCAAATCACGGACCATTGCGCGCTCCACGATTCCCGCCGGCTTGGGGCTGGGAGCGAGCCGGCGCCCATCGCGCACCGGAATGCCGCGCGCGACGAGCCGCGCCTGGCGCACCCCATCGAGGACGTGGCCGACGGGTTTGGAGGGCGTACGGAGGTCGGGATCATCGGCGTGACACAGCGTTTGCGTGATGAGCGTGACGACGGAACGCTGCACGCCGGCACGCGCCAGAGCGTTCTGCAGCGACTGTTGAATCATGTAGCCCATCCATCCGGCCGTGCCCGCGACCAGGACGCCGAGCGGCAGCGGCTCGACCTGGTCGGCGGCGATCTCGTTGCGCGCCAGCTCGTCACCCACCTGCGGGCCGTTGCCATGCACCAGCACGATGTCCCAGCCCGCGGCGGCGAGATCCACGATCGGAATGAGGCTCGCACGTGTGTGGCGGAACTGATTGCTGATCGTCGGCCGCTCACCGGGGGGAGCGACCGCGTTGCCTCCGAGCGCGACGACGATTGTTCCCGGTGCTTGCACGGCGGCGCAACCTAGCGGGGCCGTTGCGGCGGAGCAAGCTCACTCATGAGGTCCCGCCACAGTCGCCCGAACGCCTCGAGGTCGCCGGCACCGAGCGCCGAGTCGGCTTGCGCCGCCAGACGGCGGACGCGCTGCCAGCGTGCGGCCAGCGTGGTGTCCGTGACGATCTGTTCCCCACCCAGCAGCGCCGCGCGCGCCGTCAGCCCGCGGCCGCTCCGTCCGTTGAACGTCACATATACCTCGGCGACGCGAGGAGCGGGCGGGGTCCGCGCGGCGACCGGGTCGAAGAACTGTGCCTGGACAGTGAGGAGCGCCCGGCCGGTGGGCCAAATGCGCAGCTGCCCCGGACGCAGCTCCGCCGAGCCGACCAGCTCGCCGGGGAGCCGCTCGGGATCGTCCGGCGGGAGTCGCCACACCAGGAGCTCGGGCCCGCGCGGCGTGATCGCCGCCGCGCACAAGCCGATGAAGCGCCGTGGTGCCAGCACCGCCGACTCGAAACCGATGGCGGTCCAGAGGCTACCTCCCGGTGCGCCAAGCTGGAACGGTTCGCGTGGTCGCGCGAGCCAGCCGCCCCCACCGTCTTCCCTCTGGGGACCCGCGGAATCACTGCTGATGCGCACCAGCTGGTCGACGGCCACCTTGAAGCTTTCGATCGGGTACGCGAGCTGTGCGCGCAGGTCGGTAGGAAGGCCGTCTGCGGGCTCGATGAGCGGCTGGAAATGACGTGCCCACGTGGCAGTCAACGAGTCGTATCCTGGGGCGAGCCACAAGTGCGTCTCGCCGGTCGCGGCGCGGACGGCTCCCACCAGGCCGGCACGCAGGTATCGCACATCGCCGTCGCGCCACGCGAGCGGGCGGACGAGAGGAAAGGCCTCGTGCGCCACGTAACCCCAGCTCAGCCACCAGAGGGCGCCGTCGCGCAGCACGGGCGCCGGCGAGCCGAAGCGCGCGAAGGGCGCGAGTCGCTCCAGGCGCTCCGTCACGTCGCGTCGCCACAGCAATACCCGCGGTGTGGATTCGTCGTGCAGCAACCCCCACGCCTGAATCGTCCACGCGATCGCGAAGCGTCGCCATCCCCCCGAAATCGGGACACCGGCAGCCTGTTCGCGACGTGCACTGTCCGCGGACGTGACGAGGGGACCTTGCAGCCCCGGACCGAACAGCAGGGGGTCTCTCGAGGGCAGCGATGTCACGGAAAGGCCGCTGTCCGTTTCGAGCGCGAGGCGCGTGGGACCGGGGGCGTTGGTGGGGGCGACGAGCCAAGCTGTTCCGTCCTCGCCGCGCGGCGCGCGCAGCGCGACCGCGCTGGGCGGCGCGTTCAGGGCGGCGGCGACGTGCCCCGGGTCCCAGAGTGGGATGGCGTGCAGCGCCGCTTCACCCGAGAGATACGCAGGGGGCGCATGCCGCTCGATCCCCGCGAGCCCGAACGCGATTCGCTCGAGCGTGACGCGCCCTCGCGTCAGCTCCGTGCTGTCCTGGCCGCCGGATGCCCGCACGACCCCGGGGATGACGAAATAGCCGCTCGTCAGCGAAATGAGCAGCGCCGCCCACCCGGCAAGGATCAGCGTGGGCCGATCCCGCCACGCCCACGCGAGCGAAATCACCACCGTCACGATGGCGACCGCGGCGACGACGTCAGCTCCGGGAACGCGCACGCTCAATGCCGCTTGATCGACCGTCCCGTGCAGCCCCCCGATGACTTCCGCGGGATCGAGCAACGCGCCCCAGGCGATGACGAGGGCGAGACAGGCGAGCAGGACGCCCACGTGCGCGCGCGCATAGTCGCTCGCGCGTATACGGCCGCGACGAATCCGCAACGATCCGATCACGGCATAGAGCAGCGCTACGACTCCCGTGGCCGCGACCACGAGGATCAGCGTGCGATTCTGCAGCGCGGCGTACCAGGGAAGCAGGCTGACGTAGTAGCCGGCGTCCCGGCCCAGCGCCGTCGCGTCGGAAACGCCGAAACGGGGCGGCGCGGCGGCCATGACGGCGTGCCGCCACCAATCACCGGTGCCAAGGGAGAGCAGCGTGCCGAGCACGACGCCCAACAGCACCGCGCCGGCCAGCAGAGTGCGTCGTGGCACCGCTTCGACGATCTCGAGGTCCCCGAGGCGGCGAGGCATGTGCACTGAGCCGATCGCGCGGTACACGATGAACAGATTGCCGCTGAACCAGGCGACGGAGATGAGGGCGACCAGGACTTGGATCACCCGCGCGAGATCGCGGGCCGCGATGATCGCGTCGCCGCCCGCAAAGCTGCGATCCCACGCCCGCTCGGCTGTTTCGACGGCCAGCCACCGCCCGCCGACCAACGCCGCCACCAGCAGTCCGGCGCCGATCAGGTACAGCCTGCGCCGGCCGTGACGCGTCACACCGTCACGCCGTCACGCCGTGCGCCGACAGCCAGCCCTCGACCTCGGCGCGATACGCCGCGAGGGCCTTGGGGCTGGTCGCCTCGAAGCGCATCACCAGCACCGGCTGCGTGTTCGACGCGCGCAGCAGCCCCCATCCCTCGGGAAACGTGATGCGCACGCCGTCGAGCGTGGCGACGGGGTACTTCTGCTTGAAGTCGCCGGCTGCCTGCTGCACGACGTCGAACTTCTGTTCATCGGGGCAATCGACGCGCAGCTCCGGCGTGGCGTAAGTCTTCGGCAAATCGGCGAGCCGGCGGGACAGCGGTCCTCCCTCGCGGGCGATGTACGCGAGCAACCGGGCAGCGGCGAAGAGCGCGTCGTCGAAACCGTACCAGTCGCCACCGAAGAACATGTGGCCGCTCATTTCCCCCGCCAGCGGCGCACCGATCTCTTTCATCTTCTGTTTGATGAACGAGTGCCCGGTCTTCCACATGACCGGCTCGAGACCGGCGCGCTTCAGCATCTGCGGCAGGATCTCCGAGCATTTCACGTCGAAGATCACCGGCTTGCCCTTGCCCATGCGATACACGAGATCCCGCCCGAACAGCACCAGCAGCTGGTCGCCGAGCACCGGCTGGCCGGTCTCGTCCACCGCGCCGATGCGATCGCCGTCCCCGTCGAACGCGATACCCAGCTCCGCCTTCTCCTGCTTCACGGCGGCCTGGAGATCGTGCAGGTTCTCGAGCACGGTTGGATCGGGATGGTGATGCGGGAAGGTGCCGTCCGATTCGGCGAACAGCGGCACGACCTCGGCACCCAGCTGACGCAACGTCTCCACCGCGACGAGGCTGGTCACTCCGTTACCGCAGTCCACAACCACCTTCAGCTTGCGGGCCAGCGGTGTGTTGCGCTTGACGATGGCCTCACGGTACGCGGTAAGCAGTGCGCGGTGCACCGTACTGCTGCCCCCCGCCTTTGTCGCGAGTTTCCCCTCGTCGATCAAGCGATAGAGCACCTGGATGTCATCCCCGAACACGGCATCGTGCGCCAGCACCATCTTGAAGCCGTTGAACTCGGGCGGATTGTGCGAGCCCGTGACCTGAATGCCGCCGTCCACGGGCAGGGTCTTGGTCGCGAAGTAGAGGGCGGGAGTGGGGAGCTCGCCGACGTCGATGGCGGCGCCGCCCGCCGCGGCGATGCCCTCGCGCACACCCTGCGCCAGAGCGCTGCCGGACGGCCGGTTATCACGTCCGACGGCGACGCGGGGCGCCTTGCCGTTGCCCAGCCGTTGCCACGCGAACGTCGTATAGGCCTGGCCAACGGCACGGGCGGCGGCGGGCGTGAGTTGCTCGTCGACGAGACCGCGGATGTCGTACTGGCGAAAAATTGTGGCGGGAAGCTTCACGCTGGCGCTACCCTTATTGACCCGTCGTGGTCGTCGTCGCCGCCGGTTGCACGCTCTGGCCGGCCGAGCGTGCGAGGTCGAAGAGCCGGTTCGGCCAGACTCCGAACAGCAGCAGGCCGGCCACCACCGCCAGCACGGCTGCGCGACCCCACCGGTCGAGCCGGACGTCGACGTGCGCGGCCTCGTCCGGCTCCGGTTTCATGTACATCGCCATGATGACGGGAAGATAGTACCCCGCCGAGACGACGCTGGTGAGGACCAGAATCGCGGCCAACGTATTCTGGCCGGCGCTGGTCGCCGCAATGAGGATGTACCACTTACCGATGAACCCGGCCGTGCCGGGGAAGCCGAGCAGCGAGAGCATGCAGATGGCGAGCGCGAACGCGAGCCAGGGGCGCCGGGCGGCCAGGCCGGCCAGGTCATCGATCAGGACATCGCTCTCGCCTGCCCTGCCCTTGGCCGTCAATACTGCAAACGCGCCCAGTGACATCAGGGTGTACGCGATGACGTAGACGATGAACGCACTCGTCCCGGACGAGCCGCCCGCGGTCACCGCCACGAGCAAGTAGCCGGCATGTGCAACCGAGGAGTAGGCGAGCATCCGCTTGAGCGAGCGTTGCCCCAGCGCGAAGAGGTTGCCGCCGATCATCGTGATCGCGGCGAGCCACCACAGCATGTCGTGCCAGGCGGCCACGCCGGCGAAGCCGGCGACCAGCACGCGAAATAGCGCGGCAAAGGCCGCCGCTTTCACACCGGTCGCCATGAAGGCCGTGACCGGCGTGGGCGCGCCGTCATACACATCCGGCGCCCACATGTGGAAGGGTACGGCCGCCACCTTGAATGCGAATCCCACGATCAGCAGCGCCAATCCGACGAGCAGCATGACGCTGGGCTGGCCCATGAATTCGACCTGCGCGCCGATCAGGCTGATGTTCGTCGTTCCGGTCGCGCCATACAACAACGCGATGCCGTACAACAGAAACCCGGAGGCGAACGCGCCCAACAGGAAGTACTTCAGCGCTGCCTCGGCGGAGCGGGCCCGACGGCGATCGAATCCCGCCAGAACGTAGACGGCGACGGACATCAGCTCGAGGCCCAGGAAGATGACCATCAGGTCGGCGCCGGCTGCCATCACCAGCATGCCGAGCGTCCCCAACACGAGCAGCACGTAGTACTCCGGGGCCAGCAGCTGCTCGCGCTCGAGATACGCGAACGAGATCAGCACCGTAAGCGCCGCGGCGCCGAGGAACACCCAGTCGGCGACCCAGCGGAAGTCGTCGGCCGCGACCATCGCCGCGAGCCCCTCCACTCCGGCGCGGTGCCACCACAACCACCACGTGGCGACCGCGGTGGACAGCAGCGCTGCCAGCGTCAGCCAGCCGGCAATCCGCAGGTCGCGCACCGTCTGGTGACGCCAGGCGACGAACAGCAGCAGCACCAGCGCCCAGCCGGTGAGGACCAGCTCGGGCAGGAGCGACAGCAGCAGATCGTGGTAGACGGAGGGGTCCAGTTTCATGGCTGTCCCCCCGCTGCCGGTTGTCCCTGCGTCGCGCCCGGACGGACCTGCTCGATCAGCTGCCGTGCGGACGGTTCCATGCGGCGGAGGAACGGCCTCGGATAGATCCCGACCCACAGAATGCACACGAGCAGCGGGACGAGGACGAGCAGCTCGCGCGGCGTGAGATCGGTCAGCTTTTCGTTCTCGTGATCGGTGAGCGGGTTGTAAATCACGCGCTGCAGCGCCGTCAGCAGGTATGCGGCGGCCACGATCACGCCGGTCGTGGCCAGGCCCGTCGCAATCGGGTAGGTGCGGAACGACCCCACCAACACCAGGAACTCACCGACAAAGCCATTCGTCCCCGGAAGGGCGATCGATGAGAGCGACACGATCGTGAGAATCGCGGCGAACAGCGGCACGACGCGCGCGATGCCGCCGTAGGCCTCGATGAGCCGGCTGTGGCGGCGTTCGTAAATCATGCCCACCAGGAAGAACAGCGCGCCGGTCGAAATCCCGTGGTTGATCATCACCAGCAGCGCGCCCTGCACGCTCTGCAACGTCAGCGCCCAGATGCCGAGCATCACGAACCCGAGATGCGCGACGGACGAGTAGGCGATCAGCTTCTTGAAGTCCGGTTGCACCATCGCGACGAGTCCGCCATAGATGATGCCGATCAGGGAGAGGGCGACGATGACGAGCTGCACGCTCTGGTTCATCGCGACCGCCGGGAAGAGCGGCAAGGCGAACCGCAGGAACCCGTATGTCCCCATCTTCAGCAGGATGCCCGCCAGGATCACCGAGCCCGCCGTCGGCGCCTCGACGTGGGCGTCCGGGAGCCAGGTGTGCAGCGGGAACAGCGGCACCTTGATCGCAAATGCCAGGAAGAAGGCGCCGAACAGCCACCAGGCGGTGGATCCCAGCAGCGGCGCCTGAGCGAGGAGATGCGCGTAGCTGAAGGAATAGACGCCCGTAACGCCGGCGGCATGCAGGTACAACACGATGATCGCCACGAGCATGAGCAGCGATCCGAAGAACGTATAGATGAAGAACTTGATCGCCGCGTACAGCCGGTTGTCGCCGCCCCACACCCCGATGATGAAATACATCGGGATGAGCATCACTTCCCACATCACATAGAAGAGGAAGAGATCGAGCGCGATGAACACGCCGATCATCCCGGTCGTCAGGACGAGGAGCAGCGCATAGAAGGCGCCCTCGCGCCTGGTGATGTAGCTCCAGCTGCCCAGAATGGAGAGCGGCATCAGGAACGTCGTCAGCAGGACGAGAAACAGCGAAATTCCGTCCACGCCGACCGTGTAGTGGATCCCCCACGCGGCGATCCACGTGCGATCGACCATGAACTGCATGCCGCCCGCCGGCACGAAGGTCCACCACAGCGGAACCGACAGCGCGAACTCCACCAGGCTGGCGGCGAGCGCGACGTACTTCGCCAACCGTCCGGGGAGCAACAGCACCACGGCGGCGGCGACGAGCGGCCAGACGAGCAGCGCGGTGAGCACCCAGGGCGCGTACATCAGCTGATCGCCCGCCACAACAACAGCAGCACGCCCACCACAAACGCGGCGACGTACATGCCCACCTGCCCCGTTTGTAACCAGCGATTCGCCCAGCCGAGGGCCCGTGCCCCCCGCGCGGCGCCGTTGACCGCGGCGCCGTCGATAGCCCGCTGATCCACCAGCTTCCAGAGGACCTCGCGCGACAGCCAGACCAGCGGCCGGACGATGAGCGCGTCATAGATCTCGTCCACGTACCACTTGTCGCGCAGCACGCGCGCGAAGCCGCGTTCCGCGGGGGCGCTGCGCGCGGGAACGAGCCCCTCCGGCTTGAGCAGCCGCCACGCGCCGACGATTCCGATGACGGCGGTCGCGACCGCCACGCCCACGAGCAGCCATTCGGTCCCCGGCGCGAGATGCGCTTCGGGAAGCAGCGCGGCACCCGGCTCGGTCACGGGCTCGAGCCAGTGATGCAGCCAGGCGTTGCCGTGGTAGAGCTCCGGGACGTTGAGCAGACCGCCGGCCGCCGACAGCAGCCCGAGCAGGACGAGGGGGCCGGTCATGATCCACGGCGCCTCGTGCAGGTGTGCCTGCTCGTTCTCGCCGGTGCGGTTCGGGCCGTGGAAGGTGTAGAGCATCAGCCGCGTCATGTAGAACGCCGTCAGCAGCGCCGCCACGAGTGCCAGCGCCCAGAACACGAGCCAGACCGGCTGGGTCGACCCCCTCGCGAACGCGGCGGTGAGGATCTCGTCCTTGGAGAAGAACGCCGAGAGCGGCGCAATCCCGGCGATTGCGAGCGTCGCGATCCACATCAACACGGTCGTCCACGGCATATAGCGCGACAGGCCGCCCATGTTGCGCATGTCCTGGGCGTCTTCATGCGCGTGAGTGTGATGATAGGCCCGGTGCATCGCGAAGATCACGCTGCCCGAGCCGAGGAACAGCAGCGCCTTGAAGAAGGCATGCGTCGTCAGGTGGAAGATGCCGGCGCTGATCGCTCCCGTGCCGACGCCCAGGAACATGTAGCCGAGCTGCGAAATCGTGGAATACGCGAGGACCTTCTTGATGTCCCACTGTTTCAGCGCGATCGTCGCGGCGAACAGCGCCGTGAGGGCGCCTACGCCCGCGACCACGGCGCCCGACAGCGGTGCCATCGCGAACAGCAGATTACAGCGCGCGACGAGGTATACGCCCGCGGTCACCATCGTGGCCGCGTGGATCAGCGCCGAGACCGGCGTCGGGCCGGCCATCGCGTCGGGCAACCAGGTGTACAGCGGGATCTGCGCCGACTTGCCGGTGCAGCCGAGGAACAGGAACAGCGTGATGGCGGTGACGGTGCTGCCCCCCGCCACGAGCGCGGTGGGAGCGTGGGAGAAGACGGTGCCGAAGTCGAGGGAGCCCGTCGTCCAGAAGATCATGAGCATCGCGACCATGAATCCGAAGTCGCCGATGCGGTTCATGATGAATGCCTTGCGGCCGGCGTTCGCGTTGACTTCCTCGTTGAACCAGAAGCCGATCAGCAGATAGCTGCACAGCCCCACGCCTTCCCAACCGACGAACATCACGGGGAAACTCGCGCCCAGCACGAGCACCAGCATGAAAAAGACGAACAGGTTGAGATACGCGAAGTAGCGCGCGTACCCGGGATCTTCCCTCATGTAACCGATGCTGAACAGATGGATCAGCGAGCCGACGCCGGTCACCACGAGCAGCATCACGGCCGAGAGCTGGTCTACCTGCAGAGCGAAGTCCACCTGCAGCGTACCGACGGGAATCCACGACCAGTAGCGGAGCACCACCGGCGCTTCCGCATGTAGTCCGGCGAAGGCGCTGAAGACCAGGGCGGAGACGACGAACGCCGCGATCAACACGCCCGCGCCGATGACTGACACGAGAGTCTTGGCCGTGGGACGGACAAATACCAGTGCGCCGTTCAGCACGAAGCCGAGCAGCGCCAGCGCCGGCGCGAGCCAGATCAGGTCGACGGCAGTGCCGGTCATCCGTCCCTGAGGAGATTCATGTTCTGCAGGCTCACCGACTTCTTATGGCGGTAGACGGCGAGGATGATGGCGAGCCCCACGGCCGCTTCCGCGGCCGCGACGGCCATAACGAAGAACACGAACACCTGGCCGCCCACGCCGAGGCTCTGCGCGAGCGCCACGAACGTCAGGTTCACGGCGTTGAGCATCAGCTCGACGCACATGAAGATCACGATGACGTTGCGCCGGAACAGCACGCCGGCGACGCCCAGCGTGAAGAGCACGGCGGAAATCGCGAGGGCCGGGCTGAGCAGCATGCTACAGTTTCTGCTTCGCGAGCACGACGGCGCCGACGATCGCCGCGAGCAACAGTACGCTGGCGATCTCGAACGGAACGACGTAGGCATCGAACAAGGGGGTCGCGACGGCGGCGACCATCCCCTGCTGCTGCTGCATCGCCGCGATGGTCCCGGGCGGCAGGCGGATCGCGTCCGGCAACGTCGCCTGGCCGACGACGCGGAGCTGAAACAGCAGCGTCCCGGCGAGCACGGCGGCGATCAGCACTCCCACCGGCCCCTTGATGTCGGTCGGTCCGGGCCGTCCCAGGTTCAGCAGCATGATCACGAAGAGGAACAGCACCATGATCGCGCCGGCATAGACCAGCACCTGGAGCACCGCGATGAACTGCGCGTCGAGCAGCACGAACAGCGCGGCGAGCGCGAACAGGGTGACGACCAGCCACAGCGCGCTGGCGACGGGGTTCCTGCGCGTGATGCACAACAGCGCACTCAGCATCGCGATGACGCCGAAAAACCAGAAAAAGGTCAAGCGGCTAAGTGGCAAAGGGGCTACTCACCTTTGGGATCTGAGGGATCCCACAGGGTCGAAACCGGATGGGTCTGTGCCGTCAGGCGCTCGAGATCGTAGACGAAGCGGTCGCGGGAATACTCGGAGTTCTCGTAGTGCACCCCGACGTGGATCGCTTCCTCAGGGCACACTTCCTGGCAGTAGCCGCAGAAGATGCAACGGAACTCGTCGATCTCGTAAATCAGCGGATAGCGGTTTCCCTCTTCATCCTCGCCGGGCACCAGCTTGATGCAGTTCGCCGGGCAGATCTGCGGGCACAAGCCACAGGCGACGCACTTCGCGCGTCCCTGTTCATCCGTCAGCATGCGGTGCGTGCCGCGCCACCGTGAGGAGAGCGTCCAGTCTTTGGAGGATTTCTCTTCCGGGTATTGCATCGTGACTTTGGGCCGCAGCAGGTGGCTAAAGGTCAGCGCCATCCCCTTCAGCGTGGCACGCAGGTACGACGTCTGAGCGGTTGGCCGCTTCATGACCTTCACGCCAATGGCCATCAGGCTGCCTCCTGCCGCACCGAGCCGGAGACGATCCTGCCGCGGTCCAGCCACCACACGAGCATGATCAACAGCACGACGTTGAGACCACCCAACGCCGCGGCCATGCCGCGGCCGTACTCCCAGCCGAGCTGGCTGCGGATGAGCCAGATGGCCACCGCCAGCACGGTGATATAGAGGAGTGCGAGCGGCAGCAGCACTTTCCAGCCGAGCGCCATGAGCTGATCGTAGCGGAAGCGCGGCAAGGTCCACCGCACCCAGACGAAGGTAAAGAGGAAGATGAATGTCTTGAGCCCGAACGCGGCGAGTGTGAGGAGCGTCTTGGGAATGCTCGGATCGCCGGTCGAGTCCCAGGTCGTGAAGGGAATGTCCCAGCCGCCAAAGAACAGCGTCGCCATCAGCGCGGACGCCGTCACCATGTTCGAGTACTCGGCGATGTAGAACATCGAGAACTTCATCGCGCTGTACTCGGTGTGATAGCCGGCGATCAGCTCCCCCTCGGCTTCGGGCAGGTCAAAGGGCAAGCGGTTCGTTTCCGCGAAGGCGCTGATGAAGAAGATCACGAACGCGATCGTCAGAGGTATCACGAACGGCAGTCCCCGCTGCTGCTGAGCGACGACTTGCGAGAGCGTGACGTTCCCCGCCAACAACAGGACGGCGACGGTGCTCATCCCGAGGGCGATCTCGTAGGAGATCATCTGCGCCGACGCGCGCAGCCCACCGAGCAGGGCGTATTTGTTGTTGGACGCCCATCCCGCCAGCACGATCCCGTACACGCCCAGCGAGCTGATGGCCAGGATATAGAGGAAGCCGACCGGGAGATCGGCCACGACCATCGGCACGATGCCCCATTTGGTTGGGAGCGGCGATGCGAAGGGGATCACGCCGAACGTCAGCAACGCCGGCACGAAGGAGACGATCGGTGCGAGCGTGAACAGCGCCTTGTCCGCCATCGCGGGCGACGTCTCTTCCTTCAGAAAGTTCTTCAGACCGTCGGCCGCGGGCTGGAGCAGACCCTGCGGGCCGACACGGTTGGGGCCGAGGCGGTCCTGCATCCAGGCGCACACCCGCCGTTCGAACAGCGTCAGTAGCGCTACCCCAACCATGATCAGGTTGAAGACAACGAATACCTTGATCGCGGACGCGATGAGGAAAAAGGTCACGAAACCCCCGCCAGGCCGAGCGCGGCGACGAGCTGTCCCAGCACCCAGGCCGCCGGCTGTGCCATGCCGGGCGCCGGCTTTGCCTGGTAGTAGCGCTGCTCGCGGCCGTCGCGGTTGGTGAAGGTGCCTTCTTCCTCGGCGACGTTGGCAATCGGCAGGATCACGTCCGCACGCCGGCACGCCGCGTCGTCGGCGAGGACGGTGCCGAGATAGATCAGCGCGCCGTTGGTTTCGACCGCGCAATCGGGATCGTCGAGCACGAGCACCACGGCCGCCGATTTCGCAGCCGCGATCGCCGACGCGTAGTCGCGCGTGTAGCCGAGCTGCTCGGCGCCCTTCGCATTGGGGGCGCGCTCGGCGCGCAGGGCGAGATTCGGTACCCCGGGAAGCGGCGCCTCCTCACCCATGACCACCTGGAAGGCGCCGGTCCAGGTGAAGCTCCCGCCGGACAGGAGCCGCTTGGCGGCCGCCAGCGCCTCGGTCGACGCGCCGGGCGACACGAGTGCCACCGCCTTCCCGGACGCGCCGCGCAGGATTCCGCCGACGCGATCGAACGCCTCATCCCAGTCCGTGGCCTTCAGCTCACCACCCTGGCGGATGAGCGGAGCCTCGATCCGATCGCCGCGGTTCATCCA
>WNGD01000407.1_pt1 | contig 52636 bp, 64 predicted proteins | sample 5400671 | NCBI WGS metagenome assembly WNGD01 (sample SAMN13153369, study PRJNA577476) | soil metagenome | isolation source: 40 cm soil or saprolite under grassland replicate 2 | place: USA:California | collected 2016-06-15 | reverse complement strand
TGCTCGACTAGCATCGCGTCGTCCACCCGTCCCGCGTCCCCCATCCCCCACTCCCCGAGACTTTTCTCGTATCTCGCCAGTGCCTCCACAGCCCTCGCAGCCGGGACGCCTTCCAGCGCGTGGACGACACCAGCCCAATCCGTCGGATACAGCAGCATGTCGCACCCGGCGGCGATCGCCGCCGCTGCCGCTTCGCCCTCCGGCGCCGCCGCAGTCGCGCCGCCCATGATGAAGGCATCCGTTACCGTGAGCCCGCTGAACCTCAGTGTGTCGCGCAGATACCCGAGTATGATCGGAGAGAACGTCGCGGCAGAGCCGCTCGCGTCCCAGCGCGGGTAGGCGACGAACGCCGGCATGACACTCCCGACGCCGGCGTCCACGGCCGCTTTGAACGGCGCGACGTCGGTGCGCTGCACGTCGTCACCCAACGCTTCGACAATGGGAAGGCCTTCGTGCGAGTCCGTCGTGGTCCGCCCATGTCCGGGGTAGTGCTTGGCACACGCAAGCGCCCCATGTTCCTGGCAACCACGAATCCAGGCGGCCGCATGCGCCGCCACGCGTTCCGGATCAGCATCGAACGAGCGCGTCTGCACGATCGGGTTCTTCGGCTCGATGTCGAGATCGCAGACCGGCGCGAATATCCAGTTGAGCCCGACCGCGCGCGCTTCGGTGGCGGTTATCGCCGCCGCGGCATACGTGGCATCGAGATCGTTGAGAAACCCGAGCGCGGCGGGCGGCGGCAGCTCGGTGAGACCCTTCACCTGTTGCCCCGGCCCCCGCTCGAAGTCCGAGCCGAGCAGCAGTGGACGGCCGGCAACGTCGCGCAGTGCTCTCGCGAGCGCGGTGACGGCGGCGCGCGTGCCGCCAAAGAGAATGAATCCGCCCACTCCAGCGGCCAGCGCTTGCTCGATTTTCGTGCGTTCGGACTTGAAGGAGCCGCGTCGCCAGCGGAGCGCCGGACACACGAGGCGCGCACGCGGCAGGGGAGGCAGAATCATGCGGGCGTGATGTGTCCCAACACGCGCGGTCCCCGCGCGCCCGTCGCCGCCGGCAGATTGCCCGGCTTCCCGGACACGGTCTGCATGCCGAGAAACGCGAACGCGACCGCTTCTTTCGCCTCGCCGTCGAAGAACAGCTGATCGAATAGCACGACGGGGCGCGGCTGGATCTTTGCGGCCAGTCGTTCGACCAGCGCGGGATTCTTGGCGCCGCCACCCGAGATCACCACCTCCGCGATTTCCCCGCCCCCCGTCCCCCTTCCCCCTTCCCCCCAACGCGCAATCGCCCGCCCGATCGATTCCGCCGTGAGCGCCGTCGCAGTGGCGATCGCGTCATTGTCGGAGCCGCCGGCTTTCTTGACACGCGCGAGCACCTTGTCGGCGTAATCGATCCCGAACCGCTCGCGCCCCGTGCTCTTGGGCGGCGGCTGATCGAAATACGGATCCGCCAACAGCTCCTCGAGGAGCTTAGCGACCGGCCGGCCGCGGCGGGCGCGCTCGCCATCGCGGTCGTACGGCGCGTCCGGATCCAGGCGCCGCGTGATCGCGTCGATCACGGCGACGCCCGGGCCGGTGTCGAACGCAAACGCACCCTCGGCCACACCGCGCCGCGGCACCCAGGTGACATTCGCCATCCCGCCGACGTTCAGCAGCCAGCGCCCGTGCTGTTCATGCCCGAACAGCATGACATCGGCGAGCGGCACGAGCGGCGCGCCCTGCCCTCCCGCCGCCACGTCGCGCGCGCGAAAGTCGCTCACCACGCGAACGCCGACGCGCTCGGCCAGCACGGCAGCGTCGCCGAGCTGAAACGTCGCGCGCCCGGGCTCGTGCCAGATCGTTTGGCCGTGGGATGCGATAAACGACAGATCTTTGGGCGACGCGCGCGCCTGCGCCAGCAAGCCGAGGACGGCAGCGGCAAACCGTTCGCCCAGCGCGACGTGCAAAAACGCCACGTCCTTCGGCGTGCCGCGCGCCATCGCGTCGATGATTGCGCCACGCTCCGCCGAGCTGTACGGCTCCTGGCGGAAGGCGACGAGCTCCGCGCCTCCGGCACCGTCCCGCAGTCGTACCAGGGCCGTCGAGATCCCGTCGAGCGATGTCCCCGACATCACGCCGACCGCGAGCGTGTCGCTCATCGCGTCACGGCGGGCGGATCGCCGACGACGGGACGGACGAAGCCGCCGGCCGCCTCGAGCAGCCGGCGCGCCTCTGCGGCGCTGACCTTGCGACGCGCCATCACGATCGCGAGCTTGACGCTCCCGCCCGCCCCCGTGATCGCCTCGCGCGCTTCCTCGCGACTCACGCCACAACACTCCATCACGATCCGCTCGCCGCGGTCGTGCAGCTTGGCGCTCAAGGCGACCAGGTCCACCATAAGGTTGCCGTAGACCTTCCCCAGCCGGATCATCGCCCCCGTCGTCAGCGTGTTGAGGACCAGCTTGGTCGCGGTGCCGGCCTTGAGGCGCGTGGATCCCGTCAGCACCTCGGGCCCCGTGATCGGGTTGATGACGACGTCGCAGGTCTCGGCGAGGACCTTCGGTGGCTTCGAGCAGGTGACGAGGACGGTCCGTGCGCCGAGTGTTTGCGCGCGGGATAGGGCCATACGCACGTACGGGGTGGTGCCGCTGGCGGCGATCCCGACGACGACGTCGCGATTCGTGACGCCCGCCGTATCCATCGCCGCACCACCCGCATTGACGTCGTCCTCCGCCCCTTCCGCGCTCTTCACGAGCGCCGGGTAGCCCCCCGCGATTACGCCGACCACCATCGTCGGCGGCACACCAAATGTCGGCGGGCATTCGGTCGCGTCGAGCACGCCGAGACGGCCGGATGTCCCCGCACCCACGTAGACCAGCCGGCCCCCGGCCCGGAATGCCTCGACGATCAGGTCGATGGCGGCCGCGATGCGTTCGCGTTCGCCGCGCACGACGCCCGCGACCGTCGCGTCCTCCCCATTCATCAGGTCCACGATCTCGAGACTCGAGGCCACGTCGATGCGCTCGGTACGCGGATTGCGCTGCTCGGTGGCCCGCGGGTCCTGAAAACCGAGGTTTGTCATGGAGGAGAATTAGACGATAAGATTACGAATGCGAAAGATCCTCGCTGTAATCATCGCCTTGGCGGCCGCCGGATGCGGCGGCGTCCGTCCACCAGAAACGCCCGCGCCGGTCATCCGCGGCGCCCCCATCATCCCCGCGACGTGGACATTGCGCTCGCAGCCGGTGACGGCGCCTCATGCCATGGTCGTCACGGCCCATCCGCTCGCTACACAAGCCGGCGTGGAGATCCTGAAGGAGGGTGGGAACGCCATCGATGCCGCGGTAGCCGTGGCGTTCGCGCTGGAAGTCGTCTATCCGGTCGCGGGGAACGTCGGCGGCGGCGGGTTCATCGTCTACCGCACGGCCGCCGGCGAGGTGGCGGCACTCGACTATCGCGAAGCGGCTCCGTCCGGCGCGAGCCGCGACATGTATGTCGATTCCGCCGGGAATGTCACCGACAAGAGTCGCATCGGACACCTCGCCGCGGGCGTCCCCGGAAGCGTCGCGGGGCTCCATGCGGCCTGGAAACGTTACGGCTCGCTGCCGTGGGCGACGCTGCTGGCGCCCGCGATTCGGCTGGCACGGGGCCACGTCATAGATGCGGATCGCAGCCGCAACATCGCCGGCGACCGGGAGCTGCTGGCGCGATTCCCCGCCAGCCGGACGCAGTTCTTGCCGGGCGACAGCGCGCCCCCGCCCGGCACCACGTGGAAGCAACCGGACCTCGCGCGCACGCTGCAGCTCATCAGTGATTCCGGGCCTGACGTCTTCTACCGCGGCCAGATCGCGGATCTGATCGTCGCCGAGATGCACCGCGGTGGGGGGTTGATCACGAAAGAAGACTTGGGGCGCTACCAGGCCAAGTGGCGTACGCCGGTGCGGCTCACCTATCGCGGCGCTACGATCTACTCGATGCCGCCGCCCTCGTCCGGCGGCGTGACGATGGGCGAGATCCTGAATATCCTCGAGGGCTTCGACACCATCCCCAGGTTCGGGACGCCGGCGTATGTACACCTCCTGACCGAGGCGATGCGCCGAGCGTTCATCGACCGCAATCGCTGGCTGGGCGACCCCGACTTCGTGGACATGCCCCTCGACCGTTTGCTCTCGAAACCGTACGCGGCCACGTTGCGGGCTCAGATCGATCCACAGCACGCGACTCCCACGCCGCCGGCCGCGACGGGCCGTGAAGGGATGAACACGACGCATTACTCCATCGTGGACGCGCAGGGAAACGCGGCGGCCGTCACCACGACGCTCAACGGCGGGTTCGGGAGCGGCGTCACCGTCACGGGTGCCGGATTCCTCTTGAACAATGAAATGGATGACTTCACCTCGGCGCCCGGCAAGCCGAACATGTACGGCCTCGTGCAGGGCGAAGCCAACGCCATCCAGCCCGGCAAGCGGATGCTCTCGGCGATGACGCCGTCCATCGTCCTCGACAAGACTGGCCAGCTCGAAATGGTGGTCGGGACGCCTGGAGGTCCGACGATCATCACGTCGGTGGCACAAGTCATCCTCGATGTCCTCGATCAAGGCATGGATCTGAGTGCCGCGATGGCGGCACCGCGGATCCACCACCAGGCTCTTCCCGACGTGATTCGCTACGAGGACGGAGGCTTCAGCGACGCGACGCTCCAGGCGCTGCGGGCGATGGGACATCGCCTCGACGCGTGGCGCGGTAGACAGGGGCTCGTGGAGGCCATACAGCGCACCGCGGGCGGATGGGTTGGTGTGGCTGACCCGCGTTCCGCCGGCGGGGCACTCGGCTACTGAACCTGACACGGGAGTCTTGCATGCGCTTTGCAACCCAAGCCTCACCGGCCGATGTGCTCATCGTCGGCTCCGGAGCCGGCGGTGGGATGGCCGCATACGCCCTCACCCGCGCCGGCGTCAACGTTACCGTGCTCGAAGCGGGCCGTCCCTGGGACAACACGACCGACTCCGCGATGTTGACCTGGCCATACGAGTCGCCACGCCGCGGCGCTTCCACCAAAGAACGGCCCTTTGGTGAGTTCGACGGCTGCATCGGTGGATGGGAAATCCCCGGGGAGCCCTACACCGTCGCGCAGGGGAACAGGTTCCGCTGGTGGCGCGCGCGGATGGTGGGCGGCCGGACGAACCACTGGGGTCGTATCTCGCTGCGCTTCGGCCCGCGCGACTTCAAGGCGAAGACCTTCGACGGCCTGGGCGACGACTGGCCAATCAGCTACGACGACGTCCGGCCCTACTACGACAAGCTCGAGCAGCTGGTGGGCGTCTTCGGGAGCAAGGAAAACATCCCGAACGCACCTGACAGCCTGTTCCTGCCGCCGCCCAAGCCGCGCTGCTACGAGTTGCTCGTGCAGCAGGCGGCGCGCCGGCTCAATGTCACCTGCGTCCCTTCTCGCCTCTCGATCCTGACCCGGCCGCTGCCCGGGCGCGCGGCGTGCCATTACTGCGGGCAGTGTAACCGCGGCTGTAAGACGAATTCCAACTTCTCGTCGACCAACGTGCTGATCGCCCCCGCGCTAAAGACGGGCAAGCTCACGCTGCTGACCAACGCGATGGCGCGCGAAGTCACGCTGGGCCGGGACGGCCGGGCGAGTGGCGTCACATACATAGACACGAAAGACGGCAGCGAGCACCACATCGACGCCCGCGTCGTCGTGCTGGCCGCCAGCGCCTGCGAAACCTCCCGGCTGCTGCTCAACTCGAAAGCGCCGTCATTTCCGAACGGGCTTGCGAACGGCAGCGGCACGGTGGGCAAATATCTCACCGACACGACCGGCACGGACGTCGGGGGATTCGTTCCGAAGCTGATGGACCACATCCCCCACAATCACGACGGCGTCGGCGGCATGCATGTCTACATGCCGTGGTGGCTCGACAACAAGAAGCTCGACTTCCCGCGTGGCTACCACATCGAGGTCTGGGGCGGCGCCGACATGCCCGACTACGGCATTCTGGGCGGAATCCAGAACTACCCGCCCGGCGGTGGCTACGGCAAGCAGCTCAAGGCGGACTACCGCCGCTACTATGGCGCCATTGCGAGATCGACCCCAGAGTCGTAGACCGCTGGGGGATCCCGGTGCTGCGCTTCCATTGGCAGTTCACCGATCACGAGCACCTGCAGGTGAAGCACATGCAGGAGACATTCCGCGCGCTCATCAAGGAGATGGGCGGGACGCCCTGGGGGGATATGCCGAGCAAAGAGGATGGCTACGGCATCGCGGCGGGTGGCGTGATCATCCATGAATTGGGCGGCGCGCGCATGGGCGCCGATCCAAAGACCTCGGTCGTGAACTCGAATTGCCAGACCCACGAGGTCAAGAATCTCTTCGTGGCCGATGGCGCGCCGTTCACGTCGCAAGCCGACAAGAATCCCACCTGGACGATCATGGCGCTGTCCTGGCGGACGTCCGACTACATCGCGGCACAGCTGAAAGCGAGGACCCTATGAAGCGGCGCGAAGCCGTCGGCGCGATGGCGATGGCCGCGCTCACGGCTGCCTTCAAATGGACACCGGCAGAGGCGGCAAAGGCGGCAGGGTTGGCGCGCGAGGCACTAAAAGCGCCGTACGCGCCGGCATTCTTCACTCCCCACGAGTGGGACACGGTGCGTGTCCTCGCGGATCTGGTCATTCCAAAGGACGAGCGCTCAGGCAGCGCCACCGACGCCGGCGTCCCCGAGTTCATGGATTTCATGATGAACGATCGGCCCGACGGTCAAACGCCGATGCGTGGCGGGCTCGCCTGGCTGGACAACGAGTGCTCCGAGCGGTTTGCCAAGACGTTCGTCGCGGCGACGCCGACTGAACAAACCGCCGTGCTCGACGACATTGCCTGGCCCAAGAAGGCGAAGCCGGACATGAGCCAGGGGGTTGCCTTCTTCAACATGTTCCGGGATATGACCGCATCGGGCTTCTGGTCCAGCAAGATCGGCGTGGCCGATCTCGACTATCGAGGCAACACATTCGTGCAGGAGTGGGCGGGCTGTCCTCCGGAAGCGCTGCAGAAACTTGGCGTCCAATACGAGGACTGAATGGCGAAACGACTTGGCATCGGGATCGTGGGGAGCGGCTTCAACGCCAAATTCCACCTGCTGGGATTCGTCGGCGTCCGGGACGCCGACGTCCTCGGCGTCTGGAGTCCCAACCAGAAGAACGCCGCCGCCACGGCCACGATCGCAAAACAGCTGGGCGTCGGCGACGCCAAGCCGTATCCGTCCATCGCGGCGATGGTCGAGGATCCGGCCATCGACGCGATTTGGCTCTGCGGCCCCAATCACGCTCGCATCGACAACGTGGAAGAGCTGGTGAGCACGATCGAGCGCGGGAAGGGCAAGCTGCTCGGCCTCGCATGTGAAAAGCCGCTGGCGCGCAATGTCGCCGAAGCCAAACGCGTCGTAGAGCTCGTCAAGAAAGTCGGCCTGCCGACGGGATACCTCGAGAACCAGGTCTTCTCGCCGCAGGTCGAGGTGGGACGTACCTTGCTCTGGGCGCGCGGCGCCAAGCTGACCGGCCGGCCCTATCTGGCGCGCGCGGCGGAAGAGCACAGCGGCCCGCATGCCCCCTGGTTCTGGCAGGGCGCGCAACAGGGGGGCGGCGTGCTGAACGACATGATGTGTCACTCGTCGCTGCTGGTCCAACATCTCCTCACCGATCCGGCGAAGCCGCGGAGCTCCGTCCAGCCGGCGAAAATCACGGCCCACATCGCGAGTCTGAAGTGGTCCCGCCCCCACTACAGCAAGAAGCTCAGCGAGGCGATGGGGCAGGACGTGGATTACGCGAAGACGCCGTCCGAAGATTTTGCGAGCGTGGTGATCGATTTCGCCACCGACGACGGCCATCGCGTCTTGGGTGAAGCGACGACGTCCTGGAGCTTCGTCGGCGCCGGCCTGCGGCTCTCAGCCGAATTGCTGGGCCCCGAGTACTCGTTGTCGTGGAACTCGCTCGACTCGGGTCTCAAGCTGTTCTTCAGCCGCGAGGTGCAAGGCAAGGCTGGCGAAGACCTGGTCGAGAAACAGAACGCCGAAGTCGGGCAGATGCCCGTCGTGGCGAACGAGGCGGCGGCGTACGGGTACGAGGCCGAGGACCGTCATTTCGTACAGGCGTTTCTCAACCAGCAGCCGCCCGCGCTCACCTTCGACGATGGCTTGCAGGTCGTGAAAGTTCTGATGACCGCATACATGAGCGCCGAGCAGGGCTGCACACTCGACTTCCCCGGCTCAGGCGTCGAGACGTTCGTCCCCGCGGTTGCGAAGGGAACATGGAAGCCATGATCGGCACGCTAGCTTTGTTGCTGATGGCACAGACACAGCAGCAGTGGCCGCAGCACTCGATGGACCGCCCTCGGCCTCCCGTCGTCGATCCTGGCCCTGAGCGCCCTCCCACCCCGGCGCCGAAGGACGCGATCGTACTGTTCGACGGGACGAACCTGTCGCAGTGGCGCGCGCAGGACAGCACGGCCGCGAAATGGACGGTGAAGGATGGTTACGTCGAGGTGAAGGCCGGAACCGGCATGCTGGTCTCCGCTCGCGGCTTCGGCGACGTGCAGCTGCACATCGAGTGGGCGACGCCGGCGGTCGTGCAGGGCGAAAGTCAGGAGCGTGGCAACAGCGGGATCTTTTTGATGGGGAGGTACGAGCTCCAGGTCCTCGATTCCTATCAGAACGACACCTATCCCGACGGGCAGGCCGGTGCGATCTACGGCGAGAACCCGCCGCTCGTCAACGCCACCCGGCCGCCGGGCCAGTGGCAGGCCTATGACGTCATCTTCCATCGGCCGCACTTCAAGGCGGACGGCACACTCGAACGTCCGGCGCGCATGACCGTGTTTCTGAATGGCGTGTTGATCCAAGACAACTTCGAGCTTGTCGGGCCGACGGCGAATCAGGCGAGGCCACCGTATCGGGCGCATCCGGACAAATTGCCGTTGCGACTACAGGATCACGGCAACCCGGTGCGTTATCGGAATATCTGGCTCAGAGAGTTGGAGTAGAGGCGGTCTCGCGAGCCGGCGCCTTGAACAGCGCCGTAAAGAACACCAGGACTGCCGCGGCGAATGCGGCGGGCAGCCACCAGAAGCTCTGCCACTGCGGAAGCGTCAAGGCGGTCGCGCCCGACAGGAATCGATCGTAGACGTTCCCCGCAATCTGCGCGCCGATCAGCATTCCCACTCCGTAGGTCACGAGCACCAAAAAACCTTGCGCCTGTCCGCGCACCGCCGGCGTCGACTTCTTGTCGACGTAGATCTGGCCGGTCACGAAGAAGAAGTCATAGCAGGGACCGTGGAGCGCGATGCCCAGCAGTATCATCCAGAACACGGCAGCGGGAGCGGCCAGTGCAAAGAGCGCGTACCGCAGCGCCCAGGCGGCCATGCCCATCATCAGCATCTTCTTCACGCCCAGCCGCATGAACAACATCGGCATAATGAGCATGAAGAACGTCTCGGAGATCTGCCCCACCGTCTGCGTGGCGGCGATCTTCTGCACGCCGGCCGCCCCCAGGAACAGCTGCGTGAAGTTGTAGTACGCAGCGAGCGGGATGCACAACAGCAATGAGGCGATGATGAACACATAGAATGGCCGGTCGCCGAGCTGTTTCAGCGCGTCCAGTCCCGCGATGCTGCGCAGCGAGACGGGCTGGCCGTGCCCCGACGGCGGCGTGTGCGGCAGCGTGAAACAGAAGAGCCCGAGGACGATGCTGGCCGTCGCGGCCGTGTACAGCGGCAGCGGCGTCTGTTCCGGAATGCCGCCCATGATCTTCCCGAGCAGCAGGCTGATGAAGAGTCCGGCCACGATCCATCCGATGGTACCGAACACGCGGATCAGCGGGAACTGCTGCTCCTGCGACTCGATGTGATGGAACGCGAGGCTGTTCGCCAGGCCCAGCGTCGGCATGTAGCAGAGGTTATAGAGGAGCAGGAGCAGAATGAACGTGGTGGGCTCGGCGGCGAATTGCGGCGTGGCGAAAAGGAGCAGCCCACCCAGCAGATGCAGTGTGGCGAGGACTTTCTCCGTCGCGAAGTACCGGTCCGCCACCAGGCCAAGGAAGAACGGCGCGACGATCGCCGCCACGGGATTGACCGTGTACGGCCAGTGGGTCAGCGTCGCCATGCCGTGATTCGTCATGTACACGGCGATAGATGTGTACCATGCCCCCCAGATGAAGAACTGGAGGAACATCATCGTAGAAAGCTTGGTGCGGATCACCGCCTCAGGATGCCGAGACCGCGAGTTCCTTCGTCAGCCGAATGATGATATGCGCCCCCGCTGGCAAGACGATGTCCGAGTCCTTGGTCTGGTGTGCCACACCGGCACCGGCGGCTGCACCCACCACGCCGCCGATGATCGTGCCCTTCTTGTTGCCCCCCAGGACGCGTCCGAGAATCGCGCCCGCAGCCGCGCCCGCTCCGACCTTGGCCGCGTCACCCGAGGTGACCCCTCGGCCCTTGTGGATCGTCTCGAGCGAGTCCACGGACGCCTCGATCGGATACGACTTGCCGCGTACAGTGATGCTCGAGACACTCAGCGTCAAGGTCCCCGGCGTACTGGGATTGGGCGACGGTTTGACGTCGGTGATCTTGCCGTTGACGACCGAGCCCGCGGGAATCACGACGCGACCGGAGGCGTTGCGGACATCCTCCACGACGCGCGCGGTGAACGCGTCACCGACTTTCGCGGTGCGCGAGGAGATGGTGTCGGAAGCGGCGATGTCCATCTTCGTCCCGACCCCTAGCCGCGCCAGCGGGGGCGGAGCGGGCGGACGCGGGGGCGCCGGAGGTGGATTGGTGCGGTTCGTGGGATTACGCGTCGCCGGCGGCGGAGTTGTCCGCTGGTCTGCAACGTCGCGCATCTGCCCCGTCGATTCGGCGGGCGCCAGCGTCAGGTTGCGGGCGGTCGAATCGCTGGCCTGGCTCTGATCCTGTCCTTTTTGACAGGCGCCCAGGCCCACAGCGATCGCGGTCGCGAAAATCGCAAGACGAGTCATAACATCCTCTCGGTGACAGCGGTGGTTAGCCTACAACCGATCCCGCAAAAACTGCGGCGTCAGGCTCTGTAAGTACCCGGCAAGCAGCGTGAAGCTATCGGTGACGAGCAGGATGCCCAACACGATCAGCATGCCGCCCGCGATGCGGTCCACCCATACTATGTAGGGGCGGAACCGTTGAAACCAGACCAGGAATCGATCCAGCGCCAGCGCAGTCAATAGGAACGGGATAGCGAGTCCGAGTGCGTACACCGCCAGCAACCCCATCCCGTGACCCAGGCCCGTCTGCGTGGCCGAAAGCGTCAGTATGCCGCCGAGAATCGGCCCGATGCAGGGCGTCCACGCGGCTCCGAAGGTGAATCCGACGACGCCGGAGCCGAAGTAGCCTAGCGGCTTGTGGGCCAGCTGGATGCGCCATTCGCGCATCAGCAACGCGGGCCGTAGGATCCCGAGCAAATAGATCCCGAACGCAATCAGCAGCACACCGCCGACCCGTCCCAGCCACACCTGATAGTCGCGGAGCAACTGGCCCACCGCCGACGCCGCCGCCCCGAGCAGCACGAAGACCAGCGAAAACCCGGCGACGAACCACAGTCCATGGAGCAGCGCCGTGCCGCGCCGACGCTCTGCCTCCTCGACCGACATCCCCGTGAGAAACCCGACGTAGCTCGGAATGAGCGGCAGGACGCACGGCGACAGAAAGCTCAGCAGACCGGCCGCGAACGCGACGACGGCACTCACATCAGCCGCAGAACGCAACCGCCGAGACGACGGTGGTCCATCGTGCGTCGGACCCGCATTCCGCGGTCGACGTCACGTTCATCGTACGCACGATCTCGCCCGAGAGCAGCCATTGCTCGCGACGCTCGTCCCACGCCTTCTCGGGGTCGAACGGCACGCCCAACACGGTCCCCAACATCGAGGCGGCCAGATCTTCGGCGTACTCGCCGGCGACCACCTCGTTCTGCCCGTAACTGTGGTGCTCGGAGATGTATCCGTGGTGCGAGGCGTCGGCGGGCAAAGCGAGTCCAATGGAAGCGGCGACCAGACGGCTGGGCTCGTTCGTGGCCGACTCCGCGACCACGGTGAACACAATTTGGCCGGGCTTCAGCATGCTCAGCCCCTCCTCGCGATCGACCAACTCGCAATGAGGGGGAAAAATTGAGCTCACCCGCACGAGATTGAAGTTGGCAAGGTGCGCATCGCGCAGCGCCATCTCGAAACTGGTGAGCTTTTCTTTGTGCCGGCCGACACCCTTCGTGAGAAAGGCCTTGGTCGGGATGAACATTCTCGCGTCAATCAACCTCGAACTACCTCCCTTCGTACCAGACCGCGGGACCCAGCTCGACGGGCGGCTCCGTATCACCGCCCCGGTCGACCGTCGCCTGCATAACCTGCGCCAACACCGCAGCGGGACTCAGCGCAACTTCCACCACTTCGATCTTGGTCTGCCCGCGGTCCTTGCCGCGCACGATGAGCATGTATTTCGCCGTGTAGACGCGCAACCGTGCATCGGCGGACCCACTCTTGCGCGTGACGACTGCCGTGCCCCACTCACGCCCCTGCCGCTTGATCGGACGGAAGACATAGATCGTCTCGATCTCGGCTGGCGGCACCTGTGCCTCGACCGCGGCCGCGAGCTTCGCCCAGCCGGGACCCTGCCCCGGTGGCGCCGCTAGCGGGAAGACTGGGCCGAAGTCCGGGGCGGGGCCTGGCTCGTCGCCTGCTGCCATCGCTCGACATAGAAGCGCAGGACATGCATGAAATCCTGCGCGTTGGTGACGACGCCGTAGGCCTGGTGTGTGCCGCGATCGCGCAGCTTGGTGACCACGAACTCGGTCTGATCCACGCAGATCGTCGTCAAGGGCCGAATGTCTTCGGTCACGCCTGGGTCCACGAATGCGGGAAGCATGTTCCCCACCGCGATCGCGTGGAGCGCGGTCGCCACGAAGATCGCGAACGTCGCAGTCGCCGTATGGGCCCGCATGGCGTCCTGGGCGGCAAGCGTGTCGGGGATAACGTCCGGCAACGGACCGTCGTCGCGGATCGATCCGGCGAGCACGAACGGGATGCGGTGCGTCACCAGGGCATGCATGATGCCGCTCTTCACGATGCCCTGCCCGACCGCCTGTTCGATCGAGCCCGCGCGCCGGATCGCGTTGATCGCGCGCATGTGCAGACCGTGCCCGCCTTCCACGCTTTCACCGGAGCTCGACATCCCCAGCGTCGTGCCGAAAATGGCGGCCTCGAGATCGTGTACGGCGACGGCGTTGCCGCCGAGGAGCGTGTGGCAGTAGCCGTTGTCGATGAACCAGATCATGTCCTCCCGCGCGCGCGCATGCACGAGCGCGGGTCCGATGACCCAGAGAATCTTGCCGCCGCGCTGCTTCTCTTCGCCCAGGAGCTGCGCCAGCACGCCGTAATCCACCGGCCGCTCGCGGGACACTTCCGCCGCCATAAAGCGGAATTCGTTGGGGCTGTGCGTGCCGCCCAAGAAACCTTCGCCGTGAACGAAGATTCCCTCGGTGCCGTCTTCCGCCGCTCCGACCGCGACCTTGTCGCCCCAGCGCACCCGGCGTGGCTCGGCGACGACAAGATCGTCAGCGGCCCCCCCCGCCTGCACGATCACGCAATCCATGCGCGGCAAGCGTGGCCGCCGCCAACCGCTCGGCAGCTTCACATAGGTCGGCAGGTTCGTAGTCGAAAAAAAACCGTCGGGAAGGACCCCGTCGGCGGGAGCGGACATGAACCTCGCGTCGGGCGCGCCGGACAGCGGCGGCGCGGCAAAGTTCGGTGGTCGATACTGAAAGCGCGGACGACTCACAGGGGGGTCAACATACCCGATGTGAAACGGCTTTCACAAGAGTGACTGCGGATCGCGATCCACCGTTACCGCGCGATGCGCCTTCGTGCGCCACGCGCGCACCACGCGCCCGAGCACGCGCGGCTCGGCGGACTTCACCAGCACGTGCCAGCGCCACTTCCCCTTGAGCCGCATGATCGGGCACGGCGCGGGACCCAACACCGTGAGCATTCCCTCCAGCCGCTCCGTCGCCGCGCGCCGCAGCCAGCCTGCGACCTTCTCCGCCAGGTCCGCCGTTCTAGCGTGGTCTGCGGTCGCAATCACGAAGCGAACCAGCCCTGTGCGTGGCGGATATGGAGGGTGTGGTGGTGTTCGCAGCGGCAGCTCGGCTGCCGCAAATTGCGCGACCGAGTGGGCCGCGGCGGCCCGGATGGCGTGGTGATCGGGCGCTCGCGTCTGAACGAACACGCGCCCGCCGCGAGGGCCCCGCCCCGCTCGTCCCGCCACCTGCGCGACAAGCTGAAACGTCCGCTCGCCGGCGCGAAAATCGGGGAAATGCAGGCCGGTGTCGGCGTCCACGACGCCCACGACCGTGACGTTGGGAAAGTCGAGTCCTTTCGCGATCATCTGCGTGCCGAGCAGGATATCCACGTCGCCGCGGGCCACCCGCTCGAGGATGTGATGGTGCGCCCACTTGCTCGAAGTCGTATCGAGGTCCATGCGGGCGATGCGCGCGCGTGGGTACCGCAGTCCGACGAAGTGCTCGAGCTGCTGCGTGCCCAATCCGCGCAGCCGCTGAGTCGCCGAGCCGCAGAGTGAACATGTTTCAGGGACAGGTTCCTCGTGACCGCAATAATGGCAACGCATCGCGGGTGGCGTCTGATGCACCGTGAGAGCGATCGCGCACTGGGGGCACCCCGGCACGTTCCCGCAGGCGGGGCACTGCACGAATGTCGCAAAGCCGCGGCGATTGAGCAGCAGAAAGACCTGCTCGCCGCGCTCCAGCGCGCCGGAGATCGCCTGGTCCAGCGCTTCGCTCCACGGGATCGCCCCTGCTTCCTGGGGGGGAATTCGGGGGGCACTCCGCAGATCGACGACCTCCACGGGCGGCAACGGCCATGCGCCCACACGGTCCGGCAGCGCGAACGTCGCGACGCGTCCGTGCGTGGCCTGATCGAGCGTCTCGAGCGAGGGAGTCGCGCTGCCGAGAATGAGCCGCGCGTGCTCCAGCTCTGCACGCCGGGTCGCCGCATCACGCGCGTGATACCGCGGTGCGGAGCCTTGCTTGTAGCTCGCCTCGTGCTCTTCGTCGACCACGATGGCGCCGAGCCGTTGGACGGGCGCGAAGACGGCCGAGCGCGGCCCAACGGCGACGAGCCGCTCGCCGCGACGCAGCGCGCGCCAGGCATCCGCACGCTCACCATCCGATAAGCCGGAATGCAGCACGGCCACCTGGTCGCCGAAGACGCCGCGCAGGCGGGCCACGGTTTGCGGCGTCAGCGCGATCTCGGGGACGAGGAGGATGGCGCCGTGTCCTCGGGCGACCAGGCCGCGCAGCACCTCCAAGTAGACGAGCGTCTTCCCGGATCCCGTGACGCCATGCAGCAAAACCGGCATGTCGACCGGCGTGTCCAGAATCCCCTGCACGGCAGCCAGCTGGTCTTTGGTCAATGATGGTGGCGGGGGCGACGAGAGATCTGCGAACGGGTCGCGCATTTCCGGCACGCGCTCGATGCGCGCGAGCCCCTGCTCCACCAGGCCGTCCAGGACGCTCGAGGAGATCTTGAGCTGCCCGACGAGATGTGAGACCGGCGCGGCCCCCCCGAGCGCTTCCACGGTCTCATAGACCGCGCGCCGCTTGGGCGCCCGCTTGAAGCGTCGCTCCCGCTCAAGGAGCGAGTCCATGCCGTTGCCGGTGAGCACCAAGAGCCGCTCGGCAGCCGGTGCCGGGCCCGCCGGCCGCGCCACGCTCCACAATGGGCCAGGAAGCAGCGCCCGCAGTGACAGGCCGAGTGGCGCGCCGTAATAATCCGAAAGCCAGCGGCCCAACTCGAGCAGCGCGGGGGAGAGCGCCGGGTCGTCGTCGGGCGCAGCCGCAATCGGCTTGATGTCGACGCCTGCTGACGGCAGACGGCTGACGGCCTCCGTCACTATGCCAATAACCCTCTTGCGCCGGAGCGGCACGACCACGCGCGCGCCCGGGACGACGCGAGCTGCGAGCTCCGACGGGACTGCATAGATGTAAGGGCGGCTTACCGGAACGGGCAGGACGACCGCGACAAAGCGCGGCACGGTCATCTCTTTTTGACGCCGAGGCCGGGCTCCGTGGGGAGGCGGATCTGTCCCTGGTCGATGGTCGCGCCGCTGAACGGATCGTCCACGGTGAGGGCCGCGCCGTCCAGATCGGCGGCATCGACGAGCGGCGTGAAATGCGCCGCCGCGGTGATGCCGAGCGACGTTTCGATCATGCATCCGACCATCACGAGCATGCCGTGGGCACGCGCCGTGGCGATCATGCGCAGCGCTTCCCGCAGCGAGCCGCACTTGGCGAGCTTGATGTTGATCCCGTCCACACGGCCCGCGAGCCGCGGGATGTCGGCGGCGACGAGGCAGCTTTCATCCACGACGACGGGCAGATGTTGCTTCGCCGCGGCGCGGCGCACGTCGCTCAGGCCGTCCAGGTCGTCCGGGGCAAGCGGTTGCTCGAGGAATTCGACGCCGTACTCCTTCAAGACCGGGATCATCTGCTTTGCCCGCGCCACGGTCCAGCCCGCGTTGGCGTCCACGCGGAGGGGCTTCCGCGTCGCGTCGCGCACGGTGCGGAGAATCTCTTCGTCGCGGTCGGTGCCGAGCTTTACTTTCAGAATGGGATAGTCCTCGGCTTCGCGCACTTTGACCCGCATCTTGTCCGGGGAATCGAGTCCGATCGTGAAGGAGGAGAGCGGCGTGCGCTTGGGATCGAGCCCCCAGAGACGCCACAACGGCTGGCCTAGCTTTTTCCCGACGAGGTCATGCAGCGCGGCCGAGAGCGCGGCGCGGGCCGCCCAGTTCTTGGGCAGCGCGTGCTCCCAGCGGTCCTCCGCGGCCTCGAGGTCGAACGGATCGCGCGGCAGGTGGGACGCGAGCTTGTCGAACGCCGCGAGCACCGTTTCCAGGCTCTCGCCATAGAACGACGAGGGATCGGCTTCGCCCCAGCCCTCGTGTCCGTCCCCATCCACGAGCCGGACCCAGGCGCGTTTGTAGCCGTTCGTCGAGCCACGCGCGATGGCGAAGGGGTGGCGCGTGGTGATGGAGGCCTGCTCGACGATCAGCTTCAGAGCCATCGATTCTTTTTGAGCCACCACATGATGACGCCGGAGGTTATCGCCATCACGACGAGGGCGCCGTAGAAACCGTACGGGTTATGGGTGAAGGGCATCTGACTGAAGTTCATGCCAAAAATCCCCGCGATGACGATCAGCGGCAGCGCGATCGTGGCCACGACCGAGAGCTGCTTCATCACGGTGTTCAATCGGTTCGATGTCTGTGAGAGATAGGTCTCGAGCACGCCCGCGAGCAGGTCGCGCACGGTGTCCATCGATTCCACGATGCGGATCGTGTGGTCGTACACGTCGCGGTAGTAGAGCTGGGTGTCGGGGCGAATGAAGCCGCACGGCCGGTTGGTCAGAATATTGAGGACTTCCCGCAGCGGCCCGACGTGGCGGCGCAGCGAAAAGGCCGAGCGCTTCGCTTTGAAGATCTCGTGAATCAGGTCCGGGTCGAACTTCTCGAAGAGCCGCTCCTCCAGCCCGTCCACCATGGTGTTGAGGTCTTCGACCAGGGGGAAATAGGCGTCCACCGACTGGTCGATGATGTTGTGCATCACCATCTCCGCCCCACGCGCGAGGAGCTCGGGATTGCGCAGCAGGCGATCGCGCACCGTAGCGCAGCTCTTCGACGGCAACGCGTGCACCGTGACCAGGAAGTTCTTGCCCAGGAAGAAATACAGGTTGGACGTGGCGAGGTCGTAGGGCTCGGGCGTGCCTTCGTCGAATCGAATGACGGCCATCACGACGAACACGTAGCGGTCGTATTCCTCGAACTTGACCCGTGTCCCGGGCGAGAGGGTGTCTTCGATGGAGAGGGGGTGGAATCCAAATACCTTCTCGAGCAGCGCGTGCTGGTGCATGTTCGTGCTGTCGATATCCACCCACAGCTCCCCTGTGCCACTCTGGATGATCTCGCGCATCCGGGAGGGCGAGATGTCCTGCTCGAGCGTCCCGTCGGGCCGCCGGTACAGGCTGATCGGCCAGTTCTTCGATGCTTGCGGCGATTGCGCCGGCGCGGTGGTGACGGTCACGTGCTCAAGATAGTGCGCGCACGAGTGCCACGACACCGGCGGCGAGCAGATCGAGCCGGTAGCCGCCCTCCAGCACGCCGACGACCGGTCGCTTTCCCATGCGCGCGCGCAGCACCTCCGTCCAGTGGGTGATGTCGTCCGGCGCGAGCGTGAACTCGCCGAGCGGATCGCCAGCGAGGGAGTCGAAACCCGCAGAGATCAGCAGGATGTCGGGATCCCAGTCGGCGAGGGCGGCATCCACGCCCGCCAGAAAATCCCGCACATACACCGCCCGCGGCAATCCGCCGGGCCGCGGCACGTTGAACACGTTGCCCACACCGCGCTCGTCAGCGGCTCCCGTGCCGGGATACCACGGATACTGGTGCATCGAGACGAACCGGATCGTCGGGTCACGCTCCACCAGCGCCTGCGTCCCGTTGCCGTGGTGCACGTCCCAATCCACGATCAGCACGCGCGCGCAGCCACGCGCCTGCGCGTGCCGGGCGGCGAGCACGACATTGTTGACAAAGCAGAAGCCCATCGCGCGGTCGGCGAGCGCGTGATGGCCCGGCGGACGCGTCACGCCGAACGCCCTCCCGGTCTTGATTCCCTGTTCCACCGCCGCGAGCGCGACGCCGGCGGACGCGAGCACGCTTTCCCAGCTGCGCGGGCCCAGGAACGTGTCCGCGTCGAGTGCGCCGCCGCCGCGTGCATCCATGGCTTCGAGCATATCGATGTAGGACGCGGGATGGACGCGCTCGAGCGACGATCGCGGCGCCGGTGACGCTTCAATCCAGCGGATCGCCGACGCGAGATCGGGGTGACGCAGCGCCTCGAGCACGGCCTCGAAGCGTTGCGGCCGCTCGGGATGTCCGGCCCCGGCGTAGTGATGCCGGCACGCCGGATTCCAGACGACCACGGTGGGCACTTAGTCTTGGCGGCGGGTGTGCAGCAGCTCGCGCAGCGATTCCACTTCGCGCTTCATTTCCTTCTGCGCGGCGGCCAGCTCCGCCATCGCGCGACGGTAGCGGAACCACCCGACGATCACGAGCGCCGCCGCGATGCCGCAAATGATCGCCCACATGACGTGGTTGATCATCACCAACAACACGGCGTTGAGCAGCAGGAAGCCGACCGCCATGATCGTCACGCCGCGCGTGAACGCCCAGGTCGTCATCGCACGGGTTGCCGCCGGCCGGGCAGCACGATGAAGGGGGCGTTGGGAACAGCGCCGAGTGCCCCGAGTGTCGTTGATTCGTCGAGGACGATCGCGCCACGGAACTTGACCACACAGGCCTGCTCGTCCCGTGCCGTCTTCAGCGCCGCGCGCAGGGCCTCCTGCTTCACTTGGGCGACCGTCGTGGTGTCATTGACCTGGACCGAGACGGTTTCCCAGGCGGGCGTGACCATCACCCGCACGGCATAGCGTTCACCCACGGCCCCCGCCGGACTCACGCGACCTCCACCTGCGACGCCAGCGGCAAGGTGGAGAAGAAGCGATCGAGCGCCTGATCGAAGAACAGTGTCGACGCGCGCACCCGCGTGACGCTCGTTTCCTTGTCCTCCCAGGCGCTGATCACGACCTCCTCCCCGCCCTGCCCGCGCAGCGTGAGGAAATTGGGTCCCTGCTTCTCCACGAACGCGGAATTAGCCGGCACGCGCTCGGCAAAGAACTGCTGGGCCCGGGCAAGCACATCGGCAGGCGAGAGGGAAACGGTCGTGGTATGGGTCATGGCGTCCGGAGGATCGTGATCCCTGTGGGTTGCCGCGGCACGGGAATCGTGGCGACACGGACCCGCGTCGTGAGGTCGATGACGTCCACCGCGCCCGGATCGATGCCGACACTCTCCTGCGAGATGAACGCCCAGCGCCCATCGGGTGAGTAGGCGACGCCGTGCGGCAACGGCTTGGAGGTCGGGATCTTGGCGACTTCGGTCAGACTCTGCGCGTCGACGAGCGAGATGCTCTGCGCCTTCTTGTTCGTCACGATGATCCATCGCCCGTCGGCCGAGGGCTCCACGTTGTACGCACCGGTGCCGACGGGAATCTCCCGCACGAGCGCGAGTGAAGCGGCGTCGATGACCTGGAGGCTGTTCCCGTGGTTACACGCGACGTAGAGCCGCCGGTCATCGGGTGACACTGAGACGAACGTCGGCATGCAGTCGTGAGCACCCGGAGCGGCATGGATGGGTGGTCCGGCGGAAGCATGCTCCGGCTGCTCGCCGGTCTTATGGCGGCGGGTGATGCGCAAACTCTGGCGGTCGATCTCGAGAATCTCGTCGGAGTTCATGCAGGAGACGTACACGAACGTCCCGGCATGATTGACCTTCACGCCGTGCGGCATGTCGCACGCCGGAAGATTCGTGAGCGGCGTCATCGCCGCCGTCTGCACGATCGTGACGACGTTCGTCCGGGGGTGATCGCCGTGGAAGTCGGAATTCGCGACGAACGCGAGAGCGCCGTCGGGCGTCAGCGCGATCGTGGTCGGAAACATCTCGAGCGGCGCGCGTCCCAATAGGGAGTCGGTGCCCGCGCTCATTTTCCACAGCGAGCCGTAGGGCGTGCCGTGCGCAATCGTCACGTACCAGGCCGAGCCGTCCGGGGCGGCGGTCACGTTGTGCGGGCCATCGATGTCGGCGGGCATGATCCCGACGGGAACGACTTTGGCGACACGCAACGCCGTGCCGTCCCACGTCAGCTCCGTGACGATATCCCCCGATTCGCTGGCAACCAGAATGCGGTAACCCGGCATGTCGCTCGCAGCAACCAGGCCAGCCAGCAGTGCGATTCCGGCAAGAAGGCGCATCGGAAAAAAGATAGCGCCGAACACAAGCCCGCGCGTGGTTCAGGCTGGCTTGCCATGAACGCCCTCGGACGCCAGAATCGCCCGATGTCGCTCAACCCCACCGCTGACATGACGCGATGGCTCGTGACCGCGGCACTCGTCGCGGTTGCCTGTTCTGGTTCACCCATCATGACGCACGAGCAGCTCGAGAGCGACATGCAGCAACTGCGCTCGCTCGACGCGGAAGCGCAGCTGCTCCAGGATGTGGTCGCGGCCCATCACTCCAAGAGCCGCTTTGCGCGCGAGCACGCGCGCTATCTGCAGCGCAGCGCGCACGCGCACGCGAACTCGCTCGCGCAGGCCCGGTCTGCGCCGGGCGACGAAGCGGAATTGGAACGCGTGCGCGCCGCCGCGACGCGGCTCGAAGAGCGGTTCGTCGCGCTCGTCATCGAGATGCAATGATCATCGGTGTTGGGCAGATCGTGTTCGCCATGCAGGCGGGGGCGCTGTTCGGCTACGCGTTGCTCTGGACCATCCTGCTTGGCACGATCGCGACCATCCTCTACATCGAGATGTGCCACCGCGTTGCGACGGTAACCAAAGACGGGGTGTTCACCGTCGTCCGATCGAAGCTCGGCGAGCGTCTCGGCACCGCCACGCTGGCCGGCGCCAATCTCGTGAACCTGATCACCTGTGCCGCCGAGCTGGCCGCGATCGGAATCATGCTGCACCTGCTGACCGATTGGAACGAGCGGCTGGTGATCGTGCTTGGGGCCGTGGTCCTCGGAGCGCTCGGCTCGTCCGTGCGGTTGCAGTCGATCGAGCGCACCTTGGGACTATTGGGCGGGGGCCTCGCGGTGCTGCTGTTCGTCGCGGCTGCATGGCAGGTCAGCCACCTCGCGCCGCCTCCGACTGCGCCCGTCCCCACCTACCAGACATCGCTGCATGGGTACTTCGCGGTCGGGATCTTCAGCGCCTTGCTGATGCAATACAAAGTCCACGCGTACCCCGCTCGGGGGAAGGCGGCGATCAGCGGCGCCACGCTCGGCGCGCTGGTGATGTGCGCGCTGCTCGTCCTCGGCGCGGTCGTGTTCCTGCCACGCGGCATCTTTCCGAATCTGCTCTCGTCGCTTGTCTTGCCAGCCGCTCTGCCGCTCGGCCGCACGGCGCTGTGGGTGGCTTTGCTGGGCATGCTGGCGTCGTTCGGTGGTGCCGCCGCGCAGACGGCGATGTCGGTCGGCTACAACACGTGCCAGTTCTACGGCATCGATGGTGAGGCGCCACAATTCACCACGGCATGGGTGAGCACGCTCATCCTCGCGACGCTCATCGTGCTCAGCGGCGCGCGGCCGCTCAAACTCGTGCATTACGCCATCGTCCTCGGCATGGTGATGATGCCGCTCACTTATTATCCCATGCTCAGGGCGGCCGCGGACCGTGCCCGCATGGGTGAGCATGCCACGACCCGCGTCCAGCAGGCGCTGGGGTGGCTATTTTTTGTTCTGATTGCTGTTGCCGCGCTGTTGGCGATTCCGCTGATGGTGCTGACCAGGGCCGGCCAGCCCTAGCGCGCCTCGTCGACCACCTCGTAGTGCGCTGACCGCTCGTCGAACCGCCCGAGCAACGCCCGGGCTCTCGGCGGCACGACCGCCTTCTCGTAATCGGTGCCCGCGAATTCGCGCACCGCTGCGAGCGAATCGAACGTCATGATGGTGACGAACTCCACGCCATCCGGCAGTGAGCGACGCAGCAGCTGAATGCCGCGGAACCCCTTGATGTGGCGCTCGCGAATCCCGACGAAGATCTCTTCCTGAAGCAAGTGCTCGTACGCGTCCGCATTCGCTTGGCTGGTCCATCCGTGCCAGATCCGCACGATCATTGTGGCTGCTCCGGCCAATGCTTGTCGGGCCGAGCTGGGGGCGGCTGGTCGGCATGCAAGCGTTCGGCGCGAATGTCAGCGTAGATAAAGTTCTCCGGCGCGACCGGTGAATCGGCGAGGCGCCGCAGCATGGCGAGCTGGCCGACGTGCGTCATGGTATCGGCGAAGGGGCCCTGCAGTAGTTGCTCCGTGGTGATCGAGCACGGCGCGTCACTCGCAAGCAGATCGCCAACCGCTTGCAGCATGCTGTGGAAGCGATCGACTTCGTCCTTGAACGAGGGCAGCGGATCCGGTTTCGCCGGATATGTGCCACCCTGGAAGTGGGTGCGGACGTACCCCATCAGCGACGTCATGTGCCGAATGAGCTCGGCCGGCGTCCGCGCGCGGTTGCCCGCGCTAAACGTCGGATAGTGGTCGGGCGCGCCACGCAACGCCTTCTGCGTGCGGTACGCGATAGCAGCGAGAAAATGCCGTAACAGGTGACGGTCTCGATCCATGATATTCCCAGGCTAAAGCCTGGGCTCGGCAATCACTGTCCTTAAGGACAATGTTGGCCGAGCCCACCCTTTAGGGTGGGAATATCTAACGGCGGAATACAAAGAACACCGCCCCCCAAAGGCACAGGCGGGCCCACAGATAGTTCAGCCGCAGGTGGGCGTACCAGGCGAAGGTCATGAAGATGTTTGAGAGGATGAGCAACCCGGCTGTCTTGGCGACCACCGGCATGCGCGAGTCCTGGGAAGAGACTCTCTATTGTAGCACGCGCACTACCTCCCGGGCGGCGCGTTTCCCACTCGCCAGCGCCCCCGCGACGGTCCCGATCTCCGCGCCGTTCGTCGCCTCCCCAGCGAAGAAGAGCGTGTCTTCCACCGGCCGGCCGAGCGCACTCGGCGCGCCGATTCCGTTGACGCCGATGTAACTGTAGGCGCCCCGCGCGAAGGGGTCGGCACACCAATCGTGGGTGGCCCAGGCGTCGAGATTCCCCTCCAGCTCGCGCCGTGGGACCGCCAGCACATTCGACAGCGCGACCAGGCTGCGTTCGACCCGAGACTGCTGCTCTTCGGCGAGCAGCGTCTCGGCGGCGACCCCGCCGACCCAGCCGGTGAGCAACGGCGCCCGCACCGGCAGTTGGGTCCACCACGTCGGCACTTCCACGCCCGGCGCGTACAGGAAATTCATCCCGGCGCGGGCGCCGGGGCCGTTGCCGCGCCGCTCTTTGAGGAAGCTCCGGTCCTCCCAGAAGGCTTTACGGAAGCGCAGGATGATCTTGAAGATCTGACCCGTCTCGATGCCGCGCAGCGCTCGCTGTTTGGTCGCCAGGGCGGGATGGAACCGCGGCGTGCCACCGCGGAGGAGCGCCAGCGGGACAGTAATGAGCGCCGTCCGTGCCCGCAGCACGTCGAGCGGCGCCCCGTCTCCGCCGACGCATTCGACCGCGACGTCGCCGCGCTTCCAGCTCACGGTCCGGGCGACCGTGCTCATGCGCACCTCGGTGAGATCCGGATCCAGTCCATCCCGCAACCATCGCATGAGGGCATCATAGCCATTCACGATGCGGAACTGGTGGCCTTCGACACCTTCGTCGTGCTCCAAGTCCGCGTCCGCCGCGACCGACTGCGCGCTCAACCGGTCCGGATGCGCCGCGTAGAAGCCTTCCACGAAGCCCTGCAGCAGCGAGCGCTTGAGCGCCGACAGCTTCGCACTGGCCAGGTACTCACTGATGGGGAAATCGCGGCCGCGTTTCGCGACGCGCCGAGCGAGATCCCGATTCATTTCGTCCACGCCGGTCCAAAAGTCTGTCGTCCGTATGAAACGACCGGACGTGGCGATGTCGCGCGCGGGTGACAGCTCGACGACCGCCACCCCCGCCGCGCGTGCGATGGACAGCGTTTCGGGCGCCTCGCCATGAATGAACTCGGCACCCAATTCGAGCGGCACCGGGACGTGCGGATCGTGGCGGGTGAAGATGCGACCGCCGATGCGGGGTCGTGCTTCAATGACGGCGAGGTGGAGACCGGCCTGAGACAGATCGCGCGCGGCCGCGAGACCAGCCGCGCCCGCGCCAACGATCAGGACGTCAACGCGCTTGTGATCCGAGGGCATCGCGCAGCGCGCTCTCTACTTGGGAATTCGGCACCGCGCGCGCACCCAGGTCCCGCGCGGCTCGCAGCGCCGCGGCATCGACGTGCGAGCCGAAGGCCAGCACGGCGACGCCGCGCTGCACCAGCTCGCGAATGCGTGTTTCGGCGTTGGGGGGGGACGTGCCCAACTCGATGACGGCCATGTCGAACGGCTCATCCCTGACAGGTTCGGCCCCGGCTCCGCGAACCACTTCCTGCAGTTTGCCGCGGAAGAAAAGATCGCGGCATTCAATGAGAACGCGGCTCACCCCGCCAGCTTTTGCGTCAGGTACTCGACGAGCTTACCCGCGGCGACGCGATCCTGCTTGAGCGTGTCGCGGTCGCGCACGGTCACCGTCTGGTCCTGGGTGGACTGGCCGTCGATCGTGATCCCGAATGGTGTGCCGGCTTCATCCTGGCGCCGGTAGCGTCGGCCGATCGATCCACCGTCGTCGTAAAACACGTTGAAGTGACGGCGCAGGTCGTCGTGAATCCGATGCGCCAGCTCGGGCATGCCGTCCTTGTTCACGAGCGGGAAGACGGCCGCCTTGAGCGGCGCGAGGGACGGTTTGAGCTTGAGTACGACCCGCTGCTCGCCGCCTTCTGCCGCCTCGTCGCCGCGCACCGCTTCTTCTCTATAGGCGTCGCACAACACCACGAGCGTGGTGCGATCGGCGCCGGCGGATGTCTCGACGACGTACGGGACGAAGCGCTCGTTCGTCTTCGGATCGAGATAGTCGAGCTTCTTGCCGGCATGCTTCTGGTGGTTCGAGAGGTCGAAGTCGGTGCGGTTGTGAATCCCTTCGAACTCCTGCCAGCCGAACGGAAACTCGTACTGGATGTCGTAGGCGTCTGTGGCGTAGTGCGCCAGCTCGTCCTTGCCGTGCTGATGCCAGCGCAGTTTCTCGGCGCGAACGCCGAGCCCTTCCACCCACTTCATCCGCTCCCCGCGCCAGAACTCGAACCACTCGGTTTCGGTGCCCGGCTTCACAAAAAACTGCATTTCCATCTGCTCGAACTCGCGCGTGCGGAAAATGAAATTCCCCGGCGTGATCTCGTTGCGGAACGCCTTGCCGATCTGCGCGATGCCGAACGGGATCTTTTGCCGGGAGGACTGCAGCACGTTGAGATAGTTGACGTAAATCCCCTGGGCGGTCTCGGGCCGCAGATAGATGACCGCGGCCTGCTCCTCCACCGGACCCATGAACGTCTTGAACATGAGGTTGAACTGGCGCGGCGCCGTGAGCGTGCCCTTGCTGCCGCACACCGGACATTGCGCGTCGGGCTGCCCGGGCGTGCCCTTGATTTTGGGATCGTCGGCGCGGAAGCGATTCTTGCACTGCTTGCAGTCGACCAGGGGATCCGTGAATCCGGCGATGTGTCCCGACGCTTCCCAGACTTTGGGATGCATCAGGATCGCCGCATCGAGGCCCTCGATGTCGTGCCGCTCGTGGACCATCGAGCGCCACCAACGCTCTTTGATGTTTTTCTTGAGCTCGACGCCGAGTGGCCCGTAGTCCCACACCGAGCCGAGACCGCCGTAGATCTCGGAGGATTGGAAGACAAAGCCGCGGCGCTTGGCCAACGACACGAGTTTGTCCATGATTTTTTCTGCGGTTACGGGCGCGGGCATAGGGAGCCGGAAGTTAAATGTGCAGCGCCTCGCGCGCGACCTGTTCCGCCATTTGGGCGAGCGCCAGACCGTCGAGCATCCGACCGTCCCCGTCGCCACCGACGGCGTGGACCCCGATCATTCCCTCGACCCGAGCGGCGACGACCGCCACTTTCTTCCTGGCGGCCTGGGCGCGCCGCACGACCTCGCCGGGCGCTTTGCCGACGAGCGACGTCTTGTCGAACACGCCTTCGCCGGTGATCACGAGGTCCGCTTTGGCCAGCGCGGCATCGAACCCCGCGCGCTCGAGCACCCACGCCGCGCCGTTTTTCAACTCGGCCTTCGCGAAGAACGCGAGTCCTGCCCCTAAACCGCCGGCGGCGCCGCCCATCGGCAGGCTCCCGAGCTCCGGACGGCCCGCCTGGCTCCACAGCTCCGCGAGCCGGGTGAGGCCTGCGGCGAGCTGCGGAATCTCCTCGGGGCGCGCGCCTTTCTGTGGTCCGAACACGGGCGCCGCACCCTCCGGCCCCAGGAGCGGCGTCGCCACATCCGCCAACGCCACCACGCGCGCCGCGATGCCCCAGCCTGACCCGAACGACGCGAGCTCCGTCAACGCGCCGCCGCCATCGGGGAGCGGCTCCCCCCGGGCATTCTCAAATGTCCAGCCGAAGCCGCGCGCCGCGCCCGTCCCTCCATCCACCGTCGCCGTGCCGCCCAGGCCGACGACGATTGTCTTGGCGCCGCGGTCCGCGGCGGTCCAGATCAACTCACCGACGCCGCGTGTGGTGGTGCGCATCGGATCACGGTCTTCGGGCTCGACCAGCGCGAGGCCGCAGGCCGTCGCGCTTTCGAGGATGGCGGTTTCGCCGTCGATCCAGCCGAGCTCGGCGGAAACCGACTCGCCGATCGGCCCGGTGACGGGGAGCCGCTCGCGCGACGCGCCGGCCGGAAGGACAACCTCCAGCAAGCCGTTGCCTCCGTCAGCGACCGGACACTCCAGCACCGTCGCGCCCGGGACGGCGCGCCGCACGCCCGCCGCTAATGCTTCCGCCACTTGCCGTGGACCGAGTGTGCCTTTGAAGGCCGCGGGGGCGACGAGGACAACCAGTGCCATGATGGTGCCAAGATAGTGGAAACGAGAAACCCCCTGAGTTGCCCCAGGGGGTGATCGCCTGCCACACACCGTGCGCCCTAGAACCCGATGTGAGCGAAGCGAACAACTTCTCGCAAAATCGGGCGGCGCAGCGTTGACTCTGGCAGCCGGGCTGTCTCGAGGAGACCCCTAGCTTTGCGCCCCGCCGTCGCCGGCGGTTTGCCCTTTTCGAGAGTTCTGCCCAATACCGAAGCAAAAACGGTGCCCAGTTGTATCGCCTGTCACAGCAACAGCAAGTCAAATGACCTAGGTAAAGTACTTAACTGTTTTCTGCACTGAAGACTGCAAGATGCGGCAGAGAAAACAGGAGTGAGAAACGCGCCTCTAGACTTCTATGATCTGATCTCTGCGCGTGCCAACACTCACGTAGCGCACAGGCGCTCCAGCGAGGTCTTGCAGGCGATCCACATAGGCCCGGGCCGCCGGCGGTAAATCAGCCAGTCGCCTGACATCCTTGAGCGGTTTTTGCCAGCCGGTGACCGTTTCATAGATCGGCTCAACGCGACTGATCGTCTCGACATCAGCCGGCATGCTGTCAATCACCTCTCCGTCCAGCCGATAGCCCACTCCTACTGGTATGTCCGCGAAGGTGTCCAGTACATCCAGCTTCGTAACCGCCAATCCTGTGAGCCCATTGACCCGCACCGCATACCTCACCACGACCGCATCAAACCATCCACACCGCCTCGGCCTCCCCGTGGTGGCCCCGAACTCCCCTCCGAGCTCGCGAATCCGTTCAGCAACGGCCGGTTCAGCTTCCGTGGGTAGCGGTCCATTGCCGACCCGCGTCGTATACGCCTTGACGACGCCGATGACGGCGTCGATCGCGGTGGGGCCGATCCCGACGCCGACCGCGGCACCGCCGGCGGTTGTGTTCGACGACGTGACATAGGGATAGGTGCCATGATCGACATCGAGCAGTGCCCCCTGGGCCCCCTCGAGCAGCACCGACTCGCCGCGCTGCAACGCATCCCAGACGACCCGTCCCGCATCCACGGCCAACGGCAGCAGGCGAGGTGCCAGGCGCGCGAGGAGATGGACGTGCTCCTCCGCACTCGCCCGCTCCGTGTCCTTTAGGGCCCCGCTGCCTGCCCCCAGCATTCCCAGCATCTGGTTCGCCGCATCAACGCGCGCGCGGACCACGTCCTGCGCACGCGTCAGATTGCGCAGATCGCCGACCCGCACGCCGCGCCGGCCGTACTTGTCCTCGTACGTCGGGCCAATCCCACGCCCCGTTGTGCCGATCTGCTCGCGTTTTTCCCGCGCCCGATCCAGCAGCTTGTGATACGGCAGCGTCAGATGCGCGCGGTCGGAGATGTGCAGCTTGTGCTCCGTGCGCACCCCGCGCCGCTCGAGCGCGTCGAGCTCCGCGAACAACTGTTCGGGGTCGAGCACCACGCCGTTGCCGACCACGCAGACGGCGCCCTGGAGAATCCCCGACGGGATCTGGTGCAGGACGAACGACTTCCCCTCGCCCGTGTCCACCGTGTGGCCGGCGTTGGCGCCGCCCTGGTAGCGCACCACGAGATCGGCGCGCTCGGCCAGGACGTCGACGATCTTGCCTTTGCCCTCATCACCCCACTGGGCACCCACGACAACCACACACTGGGTCTTCGGTCCGAACACGCTCGATTCTCCCGATGGCAACAAAAAAGCCCCCGCGGCGGGGGCCAAAGTGCCGGGGCCATGCCCCGGTATCCTCTGTGGGAAGCTATCCAGCGCGCAGGACGCGCGCCAGCCCTGCCGCGACGTGCGCGGCGCCATCGAGCCGCAGCCGGGCGATCGAGTCGTGGGGCCGGTGCACAACCCGCATCGTGCGCCAGTTGCCCTTCATGATCGTGACACACTCCCTGGCAACGCGGCCGAGCGCAATGCCGTCGACAATGACCGGCAACCAGCGCCACCGCCGCGCGTTCACGGCATCCGCCACCGCGACACCGAACCGGCCAGGCCGATGCACGAACGCAGTGGCTCGACCGGTATCGTCGAGGCTGTCGAGGTTGATGACGCTGGATTGGGAGAACAAGTCGCGCCGCTCGAGGGCTAGCGCGCGGGCGCCCACGAGGCCGTACTCCTCCGCGTCTGGGAAAATGACGCCGACCAGCGCGCCGGCCGGCAGCTGATCGATCGCCATGAAAACCGCGACGAGGGCAGTCGCGTTGTCGAGCGCGCCCGGCGAGATGTCGTTCACACGATTGAGCAGTGCGATCCCGGTCCCCAGGGCGAGCAACGCGATGCCGAGCAGCGGCACCAGGAGAACGACCAGCAATCCGATCAATAACGCGGCAAATCCCAGCAGGCGCATGGCCATCGAGATCGGCTGACCCTTGGAGTCGTAATGTGCGACGAGCCAGACCGGCGGTCGGGCGGTCGGACGGTCGGACGGTCGGCGTGCGATCAGGTTGGTACCGCTGACGACCCGTGGTGCGCCGATAAGAGCGCGCGCCGGTCGGCCGCTGAAGACATGCTCTTCGACGGTGAATCCGCGCGCGATCAGCTCGCGCTTCAGGGTCTCACGAACGCGTTGATGATTGGATGTGCCCACGAGCCGCGGAATCGCCAGCTCGCGAAACAGCACGGCGTAGTCAGTCACCGCGTACGAGCGCACTCACGCGCTCGCGATCGTTGTCCGAGAGTGGCGCGAGGGGGGCGCGCACCGGACCGCCGTACAACCCGACGGCGTCCATCGCGGCCTTCACGCCGGCGGGGCCGAGCTTGCCGATGATCTCCTTGTCGAGCGGCGTGATACGCTCCTGGAGCGCCCCGGCGGCGTCGCGATGTCCCTGCTCGAACTCGCGCAGCAGCTGCACGCACAAGCCCGGATGAAAGCACGCCACGCCGACGATCCCACCCTGACATCCCAGCTCCAATGCCGTGAGCAACAATGATGCACCACCGACAACGATGGTCCATTGCGGCACCGCCTCGCGGTAGGCCGCGACATTCTTGGCGTCGCCCGACGAGTCCTTGACGCCGATGATGCGCTCGTGCCCGGCGAGCTGCTGCAAGAGGCCGGGCGCCAGCGAGATGTGCGTGTACTTGGGGATGTTGTAGATCAATACCGGCACCGGGCTCGCATCCGCGACGGCGCGAAAGTGTGTCACGAGCGTCGCCGGACTCGCGGCTGCCGAAAAATAGGACGGTGGACGCACCAGCACGGCATCGGCGCCCGCCGCCGCCGCCGCGCGGGTCAACGCAATCGTCTCGCGGGTCGATTCGCCGCCCGTGCCCGCGATCAACCACGCGCCGTCGGTCATTGCGTCGCGCGCGATCTCTACCAGCCGGCGCTGCTCATCGGCATCGAGCAATGCTGCCTCGCCGGTGGACCCGGAGACGACGATGCCACTGACGCCCGCCGCCAGGAGGCGCTCGATGTTCTGCCGGAACGGGAGCGCGGCGATGTCGCCGCTCGCGCGGTCGAACGGCGTGGTGATCGGCGGGAAGACTCCTCTCACGATGGCAACATCTCCGAAAGGTCGTCGGTGAGGCCGGCGGGCTTGGCGTCTGCCCGCGCCGCTGCCGGTTCCGTCTTCGGAGCCACGCGCGAACGCCGGCGCAGCGTCCGCACCTGCAGCTGGAAGTCGGATGGATTGGACGACGCCGCCAGCGCGGTTTCGTAGGTCACGATGTCGTCGGCCACCAGATCCATGAGATGCTGATCGAAGGTCTGCATGCCGTACTGCTCGCGCGACTCCGTGATGTAGTCGTGGAGCGACGGCGTGCGCTTCTTCTCGCGGATCATGTCGCGCGCAGTGCCGGTCGCGAGCAGCACCTCGAGCGCGGCCGCGCGGCCACGCCCATCCGCGCGCGGCAACAGCCGCTGCGAGACGACGGCGTGCAGTGCCTCCGAAAAGCGCAAGCGCGCAATCTCCTGCTCTTCGGGCGGAAACATGGACACCACACGGTTCACGGTCGTCACGGCATCGGGCGTATGCAACGTGGACACCAGCAAATGGCCCGTCTCGGCCGCTTTCATCGCGGTATCGATCGTCTCGGCGTCACGCATCTCGCCGATCAGGATGACGTCGGGATCCTGGCGCAACGCCGCCCGCAGACCGGTGCGGAAGTCGTCGGTGTCCACACCGATCTCGCGCTGCGTCACGGAGCAGTTGATATCCCGGTGCAGGAATTCGATGGGGTTTTCGAGCGTGAGAATGTGGCGGTGCTGGTTCTGGTTGATGTGATTGATGATGGCCGCCATCGTCGAGCTCTTCCCCGAGCCCGTCACGCCCGTGACCAGGATCATCCCGCGTTCGGCATTGGCGACCTGCGACAGCACGCCCGGCAGTTTCAACGATTCGAAGCTGGGGACGTCGAACGGAATGACGCGCATCACGATCATGAACGACGAGCGCTGCCGCAGGATGTTCACGCGGAACCGGCCGATGCCGGGCATGCCCCAGGAGCAGTCGTAGTCGCGCAGCTTGTCGATGCGCCCGCGATCCTCGTCGTTGGCGATCAGGCGCTGCGCGATCGCCTTCGTCTGGTCGGGCGTCAGGCGTTGCTTGGTGAGCGGGACCAGTTTGCCGTCGATGCGCGCGCGGAAGACGTCACCGGCCTTGATGTGCAGGTCGGACGCCCCACGGTCCACCGCGGCCTTGATGATCTTTTCCATTCAGTACCCAGCTTCCAGGTCAACGACGTTCGTGAGGGGCGCCCCTGCAAGATAGCGCCCGATGTTGTCCACAATGAGAGCCGTTTCCCGCTCCCAGAATCCCCTGGTGACCGCGCTCACGTGCGGACTCACGAGCACGCGCGCGTGTCGCCAAAAGAGGTGCTCGGGCGGCAACGGCTCCGTGGCAAACACGTCGAGCGCCGCCCCGCGCAACCGGCGGAGCTCGAGCAACTCGAGGAGTGCCGCCTCATCGAGCAGCGAGCCCCGCGAGACATTGACGACGAGCGCGTGGAGCGGCAGCCGCTCGAGCACGCTGCGGTTGACGGCTCCGGCCGTTTCCGCCGTGTGCGGCGCCGCGATGACGAGCACGTCACTCCCGCCGGCCAGGCGTGGCAAGTCGGCGAGCGCCCCCACCCATTCCACGCCCCGTGGTCCGGCGCGTTCCGGATGCCGCCGTACGCCGGCGACCGCCATGCCGAGGGCAAGGGCCCGCCGGGCGACGGCACTGCCGATCCCGCCGAGCCCGACGATCCCCACGCGCAGCTCCCGGAACTCGCGCATCGGGATCGCGCCATCGGTGAAATCCTCTTTGGCCCAGCGTCCCTGCCGCTGCGCGGAGACCATGCGGTCGAGACCACGGGCGAAATACGCGATCGCGGCGATGACCCAGTCGGCCATGGGGTCGGCGTGGATGCCGGCGGAATTCGTGAGCACCACGCCGCTGCCGGCTAGGTGCGCGAGACTCGAGCCGACGCCGGCGGTGGCGGTGTGCGCCCAGCGCAGCGTGTCCCGGCCCACGGCGGCAACGCCCGACGGCACGCCGTATCCGAGATAGACCTCGGCGCCACGAGCGGCAGCAATTGCTTCCGGAGAACCCGCTGCGCCATCCCCATCCGACATGGCGGGCGCTTTGACCTCAGAGACTTCCCATCCCTGACCCAGCGCCCTCGTGATTTCGACCACGCGGTCCCGTGGAATGCGCCAGACCGCGCGTGGCGAAGCGAGATCGATGACGAGACGTCTCACTCTCCCGTCGACACCGTTCTGACGTGGTTATGGTGCAGCAGCGTGATGACGGCTTGATCGTAGAGACGCTTCGACCCCCGCAGCTCGAAATCGATCACCAGATCCACGTTCTCCTGCCGATTCGAGACGGTCAGCACGTCGAGCCCGCTGCGGCGCACCAGCGTCTCCAGATCTTCCAACACCGTGGGCCCGGCGTGCGCGTGGACCGTGATCGTCGATCGCATCGAGTGACTCTGCACGATCTTCTCGATGCGTCCCAAGCCGGCCAGGACGATGATGACGGCGAGGGTCGTACCGACGCCTTCGAGGTAGTAGCCGCTGCCCAGCGCGATCCCGATCGCCGCAACGACCCAGATCGTGGCGGCGCTGGTCAAGCCCACGACGGCGCCGCGCGCGTGGAGGATCGTGCCCGCGCCGATGAAACCGACACCGGTGACGATCTGTGCGGCCACGCGGGTCGTGTCCGTCCCGGCAGGAATCACCCCGGTACTGGCCGTCAGCATCGCCAGGGAAAGGTGCGTGTACAGCACCGACCCGATGCAGATCAGGATGTTAGTGCGAAGCCCGGCAGGTTTGCTCTTGAATTCGCGCTCCAAGCCGATGACGCCGCCGAGCAGCGTCGCGAGACCGAGCTGGAGCATGAGATCGAGACGAAAGATCTCGACCATCCGGGTGAATGCATCACGCATGGAGGAATCCCATCTTGTCACGCACCTCCCCGATCGTGCGCTGCGCGAGCTTCCGAGCTTTGTCAGCTCCGGTACGAAGCCATTCCATCACTCCTGCGGGATTCCGCTTGTAACTCTCCGCGCGCTCGCGTATCGGCGCGAGCGTCCTGATCATGTTGTCCGCTAGGACGCGCTTGCAGTCGAGACAGCCCCAGCCCGCGGTACGACATTTGTGCGCGACGTCGTTCACCGTCTCGGGCGGGGAAAACCCCTGATGCACCGTGTAAATGTTGCAGATTTCCGGCGTCCCGGGATCCTTGCGCGTCTTGCGTGCCGGATCGGTGGCCGCGGGCTTGAGCTTTTCCCAGATCGCTTCGGGGGTCTCGAACAACCCGATCGTGTTCCCCAAGCTCTTGGACATCTTGGCTTTGCCGTCGAGTCCCAACACGCGCTTCGTCTTCGTCAGCAGGGGCTGGGGCTCCGGGAAAAACCCCCCGGCATACCGCGCGTTCCAGCGGCGGGCGATCTCGCGCATCAGCTCGAGATGCTGGACCTGATCCTCACCGACCGGGACGAGGCTAGCTTTATACAGCAATACGTCAGCGGCCTGCAGCACGGGGTAATTGAGCAAGCCGGCTGAAACGCTCTCCTGCCGCTGCGACTTGTCCTTGAATTGGGTCTGCCGCTCCAGCTCGCCGAGCGGGGCGACCCCGTGCGCGTTGAGCAGCCAGTTCAGCTCGCTGTGCTCCGCAACGTGTGACTGGACGAAGACAATGCACTGGTCGGGGTCCAGGCCGGCGGCGAATAGACTCCGCGCCATGTCCAGCGTGCGCTGCGACAGCTCGGCCGGCTCGTACGGCTGCGTGATGGCGTGCAGGTCGACGACGCAGAACAGACAGTCGTACTCGGTTTGCAGGCGCACCCAATTCTGCACAGCGCCGAGGTAGTTGCCGATGTGCAGTTCGCCGGAGGGCTGGATGCCGCTGAAAACGCGCTTGGCAGTCACGGGGCAGCAAGGTGCGTGATTACAACGACTTAGTCAAGCTCGCCGAGCACGCCGCCGTGCGCGCCGCGGACTATTTGCGCACCGCGGCCCGACCCGCGCTGCACACCTGGACGGAAAAATCGCAGCACGACTTCGTCACCGAGGTCGACCGCGCGGCGGAAGCGATGATCGCCGAGGAGATCGTCCGCGAGGCACCCGAGTCCGTCATCGTCGGAGAGGAGCTGTCACCGCGGGGCGGTCTTCGCGGCGACCTCGTCTGGATCGTCGATCCGCTGGATGGGACGACCAATTTCCTGCACGGCTATCCGCAGTATGCGGTCAGCATCGGCTGCGTCGCCGAGGGCAAATTGGTTGCGGGGGTCGTGCACGACGTGTGCCGCCGGCGCACGTACAAGGCGACGCGGGGCGGTGGTGCGTTCGAGGAAACCACTCGGCTGAGCGTGTCCGCCGTGGGCGAGCCCAGGCGCGCGCTCATCGGGACGGGGTTTCCTTTCAAGGCGTTGAAGGTGCTGCACGTCTATCTGGCACAATTCGCGGCCGTGACCGGCGCGGCGAGCGGCATCCGGCGCGCGGGCGCCGCCGCGCTCGACTTGGCGGACGTCGCGGCGGGGCGGCTCGACGGCTTTTGGGAGCTGCAGCTCGCGCCGTGGGACATGGCGGCCGGTGCATTGCTGATTCGCGAGGCGGGCGGCATCGTGACGCGGCTCAATGGCGCAGCGGACGTGTTGAGCAGCGAGAGCGACGGCTCGGTCGTCGCAGGCAACGCCGCGATCCATAAGTGGCTCATCGATCTGCTGAGGAGAAGCTGATGACGGCGCAGCTCGTCGAGTGCGTACCAAATTTCTCCGCAGGCCGCGACCCTGCGACGATCGACGCGCTCCGCGCCGCGATGATCGCTGTGCCGGGCGTGCAACTCCTCGACGTGCAGACCGACGCCTCGCACAATCGCTCCGTGTTCACGTTCGTGGCCCCGCCCGCCGCCGCCGTAGACGCCGCGTTCGCGGCGATGCGGGTCGCGACGGAGCGGCTCGATCTGACCAAACACAGCGGCGAGCATCCGCGCATGGGTGCGACGGATGTCGTGCCGTTCGTCCCGGTCGCCGGCGTCACAATGGACGACTGCGTCGCGCTGGCGCGGCGGCTCGGTGAGCGTGTGGGGAAGGAGCTGGAGATCCCGGTGTTCCTCTACGCGCGTGCCGCAACGCGCTCCGATCGCGTGTTGCTTCCCGACGTGCGCAAGGGCGAGTTCGAGGGAATGCGCGGGCGCATGCTGGAACCCGACTTCGGCCCCAACCGGGTCCATCCGACCGCCGGCGTTACGGCCATCGGCGCGCGACCGTTCCTCGTCGCCTACAACGTCTACCTCGACACGCAGGACGTGACGATCGCGAAAGAGATCGCCAAGCAGATCCGCACCTCGAGCGGCGGTCTGCCGGCGGTGCAGGCGAGCGGGTTCATTGTCGACGGTCTCGCGCAAGTCTCCATGAATCTCCTGGACATCGACATCACGTCGCCTGCGGTGGTGTTCAACGCGATCAAAGTCCGGGCGGAAAAGCGGAGCGTGGCGGTGCAGAAGAGCGAAATTGTTGGTCTCATTCCGCAGCGCGCACTCGTCGGCGCAGCCGAAACGGCGCTGCGATTATCGAATGCGGCCAGTCATGTGCTGGAAACGAAGATCCGCGCCGCCGCGCCCTTGGGCGACCACGCCCCGGCTCCCGCTCCCAGCGCTGGACCTGGCCTCGATGCATGGATTGACGAGTTGGCCAGCGGATCCCCGACGCCGGGGGGCGGCAGCGCAGCGGCGCTCGCCGGAACGCTCGCCGCGGCACTGGTAGCCATGGTGGCGCGCCTGACCGTTGGGCGAAAGGCCTATGCGGCAGTCGAAGCCCAGGCCCGCGAGATCCTCGCCGAAGCGGAGCAGCTGCGCGGCGAGCTCCGACGGCTGGTGGATGAGGACGCGACCGCCTACGAGGGGGTCACGCGCGCATACAAGATCCCAAAAAATGATCCCGGCCGCGCTCACGCGATCGACGACGCGCTGGTGGCCGCGGCCCGGCCCCCCGCGGCAGTCGTCAAGGGCGCCCGCCGCGTGCTTGCGCTCGCCCAAACCATCGAGCACATCGGCAACAAGAACGCCACCAGCGACGCGCGCGTGGCGGCGATGCTGGCGCGCACCGCAATCGATGGGGCCACGGAGAACGTCAACGCAAATCTGGCTGGGATGTCGGATCAGGCGAGGGCAAAACAGTCCGGCGTGGGCTGATCAGGCGGCGGTCAGGATGCGTGGCGCGTCCCCGTTCTCGCCGATCGCGACCGTATGCTCGAAGTGCGCCGACAACGACCCGTCCTGAGTCACCACCGTCCATTTGTCGTCGAGCGTCCGGATTCCCGAGCCGCCGATGTTGATCATCGGCTCGATCGCGATCGTCATGCCCGGGACGAGCCGCGGGCCGCGCTTCGGTTTGCCGTAGTTCGGCACCTGCGGCTCCTCGTGAAACGAGGTGCCGATGCCGTGGCCGACCAGCTCGCGGACGACCGAGTACCCCGCTTGTTCCGCCACCTGCTGCACCGCGTGGCCGATGTCGCCGACGTGATTGCCGGCGCGTGCCTGTGCGACGCCCGCCGCCAGCGCCTCCTGCGTTACCGCCAGCAGGCGCGTCACCGCCGGTTTGACGTCCCCGACGGGGAACGTGGCGGCGGAATCGGCATGCAGCCCTTCCAGCCACACCCCCACGTCGATGCTCACGATATCGCCGTCATGCAGCACGCGCTTGTGTGACGGGATGCCGTGCACGATCTCCTGATTGATGGATGTGCACAGCGTGGCGGGAAAATCGTACAGCCCCTTGAACGACGGCTGCGCTCCTGGATGGCTGCGAATGAACGACTCGGCGAGCTGATCGAGGTCTTCGGTGGTGATGTCGGGCCGGATACTCCGCCCCACCAGCGCCAGCGTCTCGGCGACGATGCGGCCGGCGGCGGCCATCGTCTCGATTTCCCGCGGCGACTTGATCGTGATCATCGCCCGATGATCCGCTTGATGTCTCCGGCGATCTGGTCAACCGTCCCGGTGCCAGGGACGCGGTGCACGATGCCGCGTTGGCCATAGTGCGCGATGAGCGGGGCCGTGTCGCGTTGATAGACCTGCAGCCGGGTCGCGATCGCCTCCGGGGAGTCGTCCGCGCGCCCTTCGACCTGAGCCCGCGCGCTCATGCGGCGCACGAGCTCGTCTTCGGTCACGTCGAGCAGCAGGATATGGTTCAGCCGCTGGCCGCGCTGGCCGAGCGTCTTGTCGACGAGCTCCGCCTGGGCCGCCGTGCGGGGAAAACCGTCGAGGATGGCGCCGTTCTTCGCCTCGGGACGGTCCAACTGCTCTTTGATCATTCCGAGAATGATACTGTCGGGCACCAGCTTGCCGTCATCGTAGAACTTCTTCGCCTCGAGCCCGAGCGGCGTGCCTTCCTTCATGGCTGCCCGGAGGAGGTCGCCGGTGGTGATCTTGGGCAGGGCGAGACGTTCGGCGAGGATTTTCCCCTGCGTCCCCTTCCCCGAGCCTGGCGCACCCAGGATGAGAACGAACACTTACAGTGCGGGCACTAGCGGCGGAAGCGAACCCGCGAGGTGCCGCCGCCGGGGCCGCCACCCTTCATGAAGCCGTCGTACTGCCGCAGCAGCAGATGCTGCTGCACCTGCTGGACCGTGTCGAGCGCCACGCCGACCACAATGAGCAGCGCCGTGCCGCCGAACCCGAACGGCATGTTCAGCGTGGTCGACACCACGATCGGCAGCAGCGCCACGAACGTGAGAAACAGGGAGCCGGGCAGCGTGATCCGGGTCAGCACCTCGTCGATGTAATCCGCGGTCGGGGCGCCCGGCTTTACGCCGGGGATGAACGCGCCCTGCTTCTTCAGGTTCTCCGCGAGGTCCACGGGGTTGAAGATGATCGACGTGTAGAAGTACGCGAAGAACACGATGAGCACGGCGCTCGACACGATGTACCATATCGACGTCGTGTTGAAGTACTCGGCGAAGTTTTTCAGCCACGCGATGCCGCTGAACGTCGCGACCGTGCCCGGCACGATGATCAGCGATTGGGCGAAGATGATCGGCATCACGCCCGCGCTGTTGATGCGCAGCGGAATGAAGGTCTTCTGCCCCTCCCGGATGCGCCCACGGCCCATCACCTTGCGCGGGATCTGGACCGGTATCCGTCGCGCCGCCACCGTAATGGCCACCGTGCCCGCGACGACCAGCACCATGATGAACAGCACGATGAGCAGCACGGCGAAGCTGAGCGTACCGGTCTTCAACGCCTCGAACGTGTTCACGGTCTCGGGCAGAATCCGCTCGATGATCGAGAAAAAGATGAGCAGGCTCATGCCGTTCCCGATGCCGCGCTCGGTGATCTGCTCGCCGAGCCACATGACGAAGATGCCCCCGGTCGTCAGGGTAAGCACGGTGGTCATGCGGAAGCCCCACCCCGGATGCGCGACGGCGTTGGGCAGCTGCTCGGTGAAGATGCCGAACCCGTACGCCTGGAAGAGGCAGAGCACGACGGTCACATAGCGCGTCCACTGCGTGAGCGTCTTCTTGCCCTCTTCGTCGCGCTGCATCTTCTCGATGACCGGGAACACCGGGCCGGCCAGCTGGAAGACGATGCTCGCCGAGATATACGGCATGATGCCGAGCGCGAAGACCGTGGCGCGGCGCAGGCCGCCACCCGAGAACAGATCGTAGAGCCCGAAGAGCGTACCGGTGCCGCGAGTACTCATGAAGTCGGCGAGGGCGTCGACGTTCACGCCCGGCGTCGCGATGTGCGCCCCGATGCGGTAGATCACGAGGCACAACAAGGTGAAGAGGAGCTTTTCCTTGAGCTCCGGGACCTTGAACAGATTGGGAATTGGCGCGGTCACGCGATCGTTCCGCCCGCCTGCTCGATCTTCTGTTTCGCGCTTGCCGACACCGCCACGCCCTTCACGACGAACTTCCGCCCCGCGACGTCGCCCGTCCCGAGCAGCTTGATCGGATGATCGGGACGGCGCACCAGCCCGGCGCCGAACAGCGTCTCCGGCGTCACCTCGACGCCCTCGGCCAGCAGCACCAGATGACGCACGTTCACGACCTGCGCCGGCTGCTTGAACGGATTCGTGAAGCCGCGCTTCGGAATGCGCCGGATGAGCGGCATCTGACCGCCCTCGAATCCGGGACGGACGTGGCCGCCCTGTCGCGCCGTCTGGCCTTTGCCACCGCGGCCGGCGGTCTTCCCGATTCCCGACCCCGGACCGCGGCCCTTGCGGATGCGCGCGCGATGCGAGCCCACCGGGGGCTTGAGATCGTGCAGCGCGAGGCGAGGAAACTGGGACTCGGAGCCAGGAGCCTGGGCTCTTGCCCGCGACCTCGGCTTCCTGGGGGTCTTCGCTTTGGCCTTAGCTCTTGGCATCTGCCTTCTTCCCTCTAGGCTTCTTGTCTTCGCCCTCTGATCCTGTCGCCGGCGTCACCTCGACGAGGTGCCGCACCTGCTGGAGCATGCCGCGCAGCGCGGGATGATCCGCGTGCACGACTTCATCCTGATGATGCTTCAGGCCCAGCGCCTCGAGCGTGCGCCGCATCCGCTGCGGATGCCCGCTGCCCGACCGCACCTGCTTGATGCGCAGTTTTCCCTTGCCCGCTGCCGGCAATACCGGGTCGCGGCCCGATTTGCGTTTACGGTATTTCCGAGTCGGGGGGAGCCTACCCACGGGTCACCGCCGTGGGAACGGCCGACTCCTGGCGTGCGCGATACGGAATGGCCTCCGGCTCGATCCCGCGCTCACGCGCAACGCGCCGTGCGGTCGTGAGACGCTTCAAGCCATCCATCGTCGCCCGCACCATGTTGTGCGGATTCGTGGAGCCGAGGCTCTTCGTCAGAATATCGCGGATTCCCGCGCACTCGAGCACCGCGCGCACCGGACCACCCGCGATCACGCCGGTCCCCGACGCGGCGGGCTTGAGCAGCACGCGGCCCGCGCCGTGCTTCCCCACGATCTCGTGCGGAATCGTCCCACCCGTGAGCGGGACTTCGCTCATGCTGCGGCGCGCCGCTTCGACCGCCTTGCGCACGGCTTCGCTGACTTCGTTTGCTTTGCCGGTCGCGATTCCGACCTGCCCCTTGCCATCGCCGACGGCGACGAGCGCGTTGAAGCTGAAGCGCCGGCCGCCCTTCACAACTTTCGCCACGCGATTGATCGCGACGACGTTCTCGACCATGCCGTCGCTGTCCCGCTGGCCGCCGCGGTCGCCGCCCTCACGCCGATCTCCGCCACGTCCTCTGCCCCGGCCGCGGCCGCCACCGCCACCCTGGCCTCGAGGCCCACGCGCGGGACGTCGCTCGTCCGGCGTCGCAGGGGTGGGGACGTCGGCCGCCGGCACCTCGGCCGCCGGCACCTCGGCCGCCGGCACGTTGGCCGCCGGCACGTTGGCCGAGGCTGCTTCGTCTTTCGGATCTGCCATTAGAACTCCAATCCGCCCTTGCGCGCGCCGTCAGCAACGGCTTTTACGCGACCGTGATACTGATAACCGCCGCGGTCGAACACGACCGTGGCGATCCCTTTCTCTTTCGCCTTCGCCGCGATGAGCTTCCCGACCGCGAAGCTCCGCGCCACCTTGCCCTTGCCTTCGACCTGCACGCCTTCCGACGTGTCCGCGGCGCCGGCGATCGTGACGCCACGCTGGTCATCCACCAGCTGCGCGTAGATGTGCTTGGACGAGCGGAACACGACGAGGCGCGGCCGCTCGGGCGTGCCCTCGACCTTCTTGCGGACACGCAGATGCCGGCGATAGCGGCTATGCGCCGCGGTTTTGATCTTTCGAATGGAGCGCATGGTTATTTCGCCGCCGCCTGGGCCGTCTTGCCCGCCTTGCGCCGGACCTGCTCGCCGGCATAGCGAATGCCTTTGCCCTTGTATGGCTCGGGCGGCCGTACGTTGCGCAGCTCCGCGGCCACCTGACCCACGAGTTCCTTGTCGATGCCCTCGACCTTCACGAGGACGTTGTTAGTCACCGTGATCTTGATGCCTTGGGGCGCGTGGTAGGGAACGGGATGCGAGAACCCCACCACGAGCTGCACGCCGAACGGCTTCGGCTCGGCCTTGTAGCCGACGCCCTGGATCTCCAGCGACTTGGCGAACCCCTCCGTGACGCCCTGCACCATGTTCGCGACGAGCGTGCGCGTCAGGCCGTGCAGCGCCTTGTGCTGCGCCTCGTCGGAGGGGCGCTTCACGACCACCGTGCTGTCTTCGAGGGCCAGCGCCATGTCCTCATGCAGCGTGCGGCTGATCTCGCCCTTCGGTCCCTTCACCGTGATCTTGTGCCCGTCGATCTGCACCGTGACGCCCTGCGGCAGCGCAACAGGCTTTCTTCCGATCCGTGACATCCTAGCTCCTAGCTCCCGACTCCAGGATTTACCACACCACCGCGAGCACTTCGCCGCCCACCCGGGCGGTGCGCGCTTCGCGGTCGGTCATGAGTCCCTGCGGCGTGCTCAGAATCGCCATGCCGAGGCCGTTCTTGATACGCGGGATCTCGCGCGCCTTGACGTAGCGCCGGAGCCCGGGCGACGACACGCGATGCAGCTCCCGAATGACCGGCGCGTCGTTGTGGTACTTCAAGTACAGCCGCAGCAGCCCGTGCTGCCCATCGTCCAGGACCTTGAAGTCCTGGACGTAATGGTTGTCACGCAGAATCGTGGCGATCGCGACTTTCAGCTTCGACACCGGCATGTCGACCCGGCGGTGGCCCGCGAGACACGCGTTGCGCACCCGGGTGAGCATATCGGCGACGGGATCAATAACGCTCATCTCGTGTCCCCCGTCCTACCAGCTGGCTTTGCGCACGCCGGGAATCTCCCCGCGCAGCGCAAGCTCACGGAAACAGATGCGGCACAGCTTGAACTTCCGGAGCGTGCCGCGGCTGCGGCCGCAGCGCTGGCAGCGGTAGTAGCCCCGCACCTTGAATTTCGGACCCCGCTTCACCCGCTCCATCCACGCCTTCTTCGCCATGAAGTCTCCTAGGCCGCTACCGGGGTTTCCACCCGGAACGGCATGCCCAGCTCGCGCAACAGCGCCAGCGCGGTGTCGTCCCGCCCGGCGTTCGTTACGAACGTGATGTCCATCCCGTGAATCCGCTCGACTTTGTCGTAGTCGATCTCCGGAAAAATCATCTGCTCCTTGATGCCCAGCGTGTAATTGCCGCGCCCGTCGAAGCTCTTGGTCGGCAGCCCGCGGAAATCGCGCATGCGCGGCACCGCGATCGTGATGAAGCGATCGAGGAACTCGTACATGCGGCCGCCGCGCAACGTCACGGCGCTTCCGATTGCCTGGCCTTCGCGCAAGTTGAAGTTCGCGATGGCCTTTTTGGCGCGCGTCACCACCGGATGCTGGCCGGTGATGGCCGCCAGCTCGGCGACCGCCGCCTCCAGCCCCTTCGGATTCTTGGACGCGTCCCCCATGCCGACGTTCAGCACGATCTTCTTGAGCCGCGGAATCTGGTGCGGGTTCTTGAACCCAAACTGCTGCTGCAGCTTGGCCCGCACCTGTTGCTCGTAGAAGTCCCACAACCGGGCCCGCGGCGCGGGCTCGACCGGCTCGGCAGGAGCGGCCGCAGCCTCCGCCTTCGGCGCACCCTCTTCCTTGGGAGCCTTGGGCTTCTTCTGCTGCTTCTCCTGCTTGGGCTGCTTGTCCTGCTTCGGCTGTTTTTCTTGCTTCTCTTTTTCGTCTGCCATTTTTTCCTCCCCGGGGACATGGCCCCGGGGTTGGGTTACCGCACTCGTGGGATCGGCTGGCCGGATTTCACCGCGATCCGTTCCAGCTTGCCTTCCTTGTCGTGACGCCGGCGCACTCGCGTCGGCGCGCCCGACTTCGGGTCGAGCAGCATCACGTTCGACGCCGCTAGCCCCGCGGGAAATTCGATGATCCCGCTCTCGCCCTGCGGCGTCGTCGCCCGCTTGTGCTTCTTCACGATGTTCACGCCTTCCACGACGACCCGAAACTTCTTGGGATAGACGTGGAGGATCTTGCCTTCCTTGCCGCGGTGCTCGCCGCTGATCACGCGCACCACGTCGCCCTTGGCCACGTGCAGCTTGTGCCGCTCCGGAACCGTCCCACGCTCGCGCCGGGACTTCTTGTAAACGAGCGGCTTCATATCAGATCACCTCCGGCGCCAGCGACACGATCTTCATGAACTTTTTCTCACGCAGCTCGCGGCCCACCGGGCCGAAGATGCGCGTGGCGCGTGGCTCGCCTTCGTCGTTGATCAGCACCGCCGCGTTTTCATCGAAACGGATGTAGGAGCCGTCCTTGCGCTTGGTCTCCTTGGCCGTGCGCACGATCACCGCCTTCGCCACCTCGCCCTTTTTCACCTGACCGGTGGGGATGGCGTCCTTGATCGTGACGACGACGACGTCGCCGAGCCCGGCGTAGCGGCGCTTGGACCCGCCGAGCACGCGGATGACGAGCGCGCGGCGCGCCCCCGAGTTATCCGCGATCTTGACCTGCGATTCTTGCTGCACCATGGCTATTTCGCCTTCTCGATTATCTCGACCACCCGCCAACGTTTCCGTTTCGACAAGGGCCGAGTTTCCACGATGCGCACCGTGTCGCCCGTCTTGGCGCCGTGCTCGTCGTGCGCCGCCACCGTCTTGGTGCGGGTGATCTGCTTGCCGTAAAAGCCGTGGGCAAAGCGGCGGATCATCGAGACCGTGACCGTCTTCTGCATCTTGTCGCTGACGACGGTACCCGTCCGAACCTTTCTGCGGCCGCGATCGGTCATGCCGACGCCCTTTCCTTCAAAATGGTCTGGATGCGCGCGATATCCCGGCGGATCGTGCGCAGCTGTAGCGGATTCGTGAGCGACTCCGTCGCCCGGCGGAATTCGAGGCGGAACTTCTCCTCGGTCAACACCGCCAGCTTCTGCGTCAGCTCGTCCGTCTTGAGCTCCCGCAACCCCTCCGCCCGGTTTTCCCGTTTCGCCGGCATCTTACCGCTCCTCCCGCTTCACGAACTTCGACTTGACCGGCAGCTTCGCCGACGCGAGCGCCAGCGCCGCGCGCGCCGCGGCCTCCTCGATCCCTTCGAGCTCGAACATGATCCGGCCCGGCTTCACAACCGCCACCCACCCTTCCGGATTCCCCTTGCCCTTTCCCATCCGGGTCTCGGCGGGCTTCTTGGTAATCGGCTTGTCGGGAAACAGCCGGATCCACACCTTGCCGCCGCGCTTCATCTCACGCGTGAGCGCGACGCGCGCGGCCTCGATCTGCCGGTTGGAAACCCAGCCGGGCTCGAGCGACATCAGCCCGTAATGGCCGAACGCGACGGTATTGCCGCGCGTCGCCATCCCATTGGTGCGGCCCTTGAACCGCTTGCGAAACTTGACCCGCTTCGGTGCCAGCATGGCTTAGACGCCCGTCGAATAGGTGCGGCCGTGCAGATCCTCGGTCCGCTCGCCCTTGAAGATCCAGACCTTCACGCCGATCGTGCCGAACGTCGTCTTAGCCGTGGAAGTCGCGTAATCGATGTCCGCGCGCAGCGTGTGCAGCGGCACGCGGCCCTCGTGATAGCCTTCGGTGCGCGCGATTTCCGCGCCGCCCAGCCGGCCCGCCGTCTTGATCTTGATCCCCTGCGCACCCATCCGCATCGCGCTCTGCACCGCGCGCTTCATGGCGCGGCGGAACGAGATGCGCTGCGTGAGCTGATGCGCCACACTGTCACCCACCAGCTGCGCGTCCAGCTCGGGCCGCTTGATCTCCTCGACGTTGATGCCGACTTCCTTACCGGTGAGCTGCGCCAGCTCATCGCGGAGTTTGTCGACTTCCGCGCCGCGTTTGCCGATCACGACACCCGGCCGGCCGGTGTGGACGGTGACCGTCACTTTGCCCGGCTTGCGCTCGATATGCACGTCCGCGATCGCCGCGTGGCTGAGACGCGTCCGCAGGTACTTCCGGATCAGCTCGTCTTCCTTGAGCAGCTCGGGGAAGTTGCGCTTCGCGAAATAGCGGGAGCGCCACTGTTTGACGATCCCCAGCCGAAACCCGTAGGGATGTGTTTTCTGGCCCACTTACCTGCTCGCTTTCTTTTTCTTGGCCGGCGTCTTTTTCTTGGCCTTCGCCTTCGTCGCCGGCGCCTTCCGCGCGCGCGGCTTCTTCTCTGCTTTCGCGTCCGCCTTGGGAGCGGCCGGAGCCGGGGCTGCCGGCGCAGCCGCTGCCGCGCCGGCCACGTGGATCTCCACGTGGCTCGTGCGCTTCAAAATCGGCGTACCGCGACCCATCGCCGCCGCCGTGAAGCGCTTCAGAGTCTGCCCTTCGTTCACGACCGCGTAGGTGACGCGCAGGGTATCGGCGTCGAACGGCGTGTTCTGCCGTTGTGCCGTCTGCTGCGCATTGGCGACCGCCGACTTGAGCACCTTATGGATTTGGCGCGCGGCCCGCTTCTTGGAGAAGCGCAGGATCGCGTCGGCCTCCGGCACCGCGCGGCCGCGGATCAGATCGACCACGAGGCGCATTTTCCGCGCTGACTGCCGCACGCCACGCTGGATCGCTCGAGCCTCCATCGCCTACTCCTTGCCCTTTCCTTTATCAGGCGCCGCGCCAGCCTCAGCCGCGGCAGCCTCGGCCTCGCGCTCCGCCGCCGAGCCCTTGGCCCCGTGGCCGCGGAACAGCCGCGTGGCTGCGAACTCGCCCAGCTTGTGGCCCACCATGTTCTCGGTGATGTAGACGGGGATGAACTTGTTCCCGTTGTGCACCGCGAGCGTGTGGCCCACGAAGTCGGGCGTGATCGTGCTGCGCCGCGACCACGTCTTGAACACCTTCTTCTCGTTCCGCTCGTTGAGGGCGCGAATCTTCACCATCAGCGACTCCTCGACGTACGGACCCTTCTTGACGCTGCGTCCCATTACGTCGTCGCCCTTCCGCGCTTGCGGCCGCGCACGATGAGTTTCGTCGAATGCTTCTTCTTATGACGTGTCTTCTTGCCTTCGACCTTGCCCCACGGATTCGTGGGTGGCCGGCCGCCGGAGCTCTTGCCTTCGCCGCCGCCGAGCGGATGATCGACCGGATTCATCGCCACGCCGCGGACACGCGGGCTGCGGCCGAGCCAGCGCGTCTTCCCGGCCTTGCCGATGGACAGCAGCTCGTGCTCGGCATTGCCGACTTCGCCGATCGTGGCGAGGCACTCGCCCCGCACCATCCGCATCTCCGTCGAGCGGAGGCGCAGCGTGACGTAGTTGCCCTCTTTGGCCACGACCTGGGCGCTCGTTCCCGCGCCGCGGCACAGCTGGCCGCCGCGCGCGATCTTCAGCTCGATGTTGTGTACCGCCGTGCCCAGCGGAATCTCGAACAGCGGCATCGCGTTGCCGGTGCGAATGTCCGAACCGGGCCCCGAGACCACCGTGTCGCCGACGTTCAGCCCTTTGGGCGCGAGGATGTAGCGCTTCTCCCCGTCCGCGAAATGCAGCAGCGCGATGCGCGCCGTCCGGTTCGGGTCGTACTCGATGCTCGCGACCCTCGCCGGAATGCCGAACTTGTCGCGCCGGAAGTCGATGCGCCGGTACTGCCGCTTGTGCCCGCCGCTCATATACCGGCTCGTGATGTGGCCCTTGTTGTTACGCCCACCCGTCCGCCGCAGCGGCTCGAGCAGCGTCTTCTCCGGCTCCGTCTTGGTGATTTCGGAGAAGTCGGAGACCGAGCGGAAGCGCGTGGCCGGCGTCATCGGCCGAAACTGTCGGATTCCCATTTAGCCCTCGAACACCTCGATCGCGTCGCCCTCTTTGAGGGTCACGATCGCCTTTTTCCAGGACGGCCGGCGGCCGGCATAGCGGCCGTACGTGCGCCGCTTGGCCCGCATCACCATGGTGCGGACACCGGTGACCGACACTTTGAACAGCGCTTCGATGGCCGCCTTGATCTGCGGCTTGGTCGCGTCCGAGTGCACGCGAAACGCGTACTCCTTGCGCGCCCCGTACGCGGCTGATGACTTCTCCGTGATCACCGGGCGGACGATCGTGTCGTGCAGCTCAGGCATCGCTCGCCTCCTTCGCTTCCTTCTTGGCTGCGCCCTCATCCAGCGCGCCGATCTCCACCACCACGGTCTGCGCCCAGAGGATCTCGTACGCCGTCGCGTCGGCGAAGCGCATCACGTGCACGCCGGGGATGTTGCGGCCCGACAGGTACAGGTTGTGCGAGTCGCCAGCGGTGAGCATCAGCACCTTTTTGCCTGCCGCGTCCAGCTTCTTGATCAGCGCCGCCAGGTCCTTCGTTTTCGGCTTCTCGTACTCGAGGGCGTCCACGATGAGGAGCGCGCCTTCACGCGCGCGCGCGTTGAGCGCCGACTTCTTGGCGAGCTGCCGCATCTTCTTCGGAATCGCGAGCCGGTAGCTGCGCGGGTGCGGCCCGTGCGCGATGCCGCCGTGCCGCCAATGCGGCGCGCGCGTCGAGCCCTGCCGGGCGCGGCCGGTGCCCTTCTGCCGCCACGGCTTCTGGTTGCCGCCCGAGACCTCGCTGCGGGTCAACGTGTTGCTCGTGCCCTGCCGCTGGTTGGACAGGAACGTGATCACGGCGCGATGCAGGACGTCCTGGTTCACCGTCCCGTCGAACAGCGCTTCGGGCAGCGCGACCGCCTTCTTGCTCGCGCCCGCCGCGGAATAGTGAGGAGCCTCAATCATGACGGCTCGGGCCTCCCTGCTTGCGGACCGTGACCAGGCCGTTCATCGGACCCGGCACCGAGCCGCGGACGAACAAGAGATTGCGCTCGGCATCCACCTTGACCACGCGCAGGCCGAGCTCGGTGAAGTTGCGGGCGCCCATATGGCCGGGCATCCGCTTTCCTTTGATAATCCGCGACGGATCGGTGCCCGGCGCGATCGACCCCGGCTTGCGGTGCCGCGTGTTGCCGTGCGTCTCCGGACCGCCGCCGAAGTGATGACGGTGCACGACACCCTGGAAGCCACGACCCTTCGACACGCCGCGTACCTTCACGCGATCGCCCTCGGCGAAGATCGCGACCGTGACCGCAGTGCCGGCTGCCGGTGCCTCGCCAGTCACCGCAAAGCGACGGATCACGCGCGGTGCGACTTCGAGACCGGCCTTCTTCACGTGGCCGGCCAGCGCCTTGGGCGTCCGCTTGGCTTTCTTGGTGCCGAAGCCGAGCTCGGCCGTGCCCGCGGCGACCGCAATGACGGGACACGGCCCCGCCTCGATCACCGTGACCGGCACGTGCGCACCTTCGGCGTTGAAGACGCGCGTCATTCCTAGTTTTCTGCCAATTAGACCGTTCATAATCCCTCAGCCTACTCGACCTTAATTTCCACGTCGACGCCCGCCGGCAAGTCCAGCTTCGTCAGCGCATCGACCGTTTGCGAGCGCGAATCGAGAATGTCGATCAGGCGCTTGTGTGTCTTGAGCTCGAACTGCTCGCGGCTCTTCTTGTCGATGTGCGGGCTGCGGAGCACCGTCCAGAGCTGCCGCTTGGTTGGCAGTGGAATCGGGCCGGAAACCTTCGCACCGGTCTTTTCAGCTGTCCGCACGATGTCCGCGGCAGCTTGATCGATCAGGGCATGATCGAAAGCCTTGAGACGAATGCGAATTTTGGACGCCATTTGATTCCCCGTTTCACGTCATTCGTGCATTATTTCAAGATCTTCGTCACGACTCCTGCACCGACAGTTCGGCCACCTTCACGAATCGCGAAGCGCAGTTGCTCTTCCAGCGCGATCGGCGTGATCAGCTCGATCGTCATCTTCGTGTTATCCCCCGGCATCACCATCTCCACCCCGGCCGGCAACTCCACACTCCCCGTCACGTCCGTCGTCCGGAAGTAAAACTGCGGCCGATACCCCTTGAAGAACGGGGTGTGGCGGCCACCTTCCTCTTTCGTGAGGACGTAAACCTCGGCCTCAAAATGCGTATGCGGCTTGATCGAGCCGGGCTTCGCCAACACCATCCCCCGCTCGATCTGGTCTTTCTCCACGCCGCGCAGCAGCAGCCCGACATTGTCGCCCGCCTGCGCTTCGTCGAGCAGCTTGCGAAACATCTCGACGCCCGTCACGACCGTCTTCTTGTCGGTGCCGAAGCCCACCATCTCGAGCTCCTCCCCCGACTTCACCTTGCCGCGATCCACCCGGCCCGTCGCGACCGTCCCACGGCCCGTGATCGAGAACACGTCCTCGACCGGCATCAGGAACGGCTTATCGATCTCGCGCTTGGGAATCGGAATCGCCTTATCGAGCGCGCTGAGCAATTCCTCGATCTTGGCGGTCCACTGCTTGTCCCCTTCAATGGCCTTGAGCGCGGCCCCCCGGATCACCGGCACGTCATCGCCCGGGAACTGGTACTTGCTGAGGAGCTCCCGCACCTCGAGCTCGACCAGATCCAAGAGCTCGGCGTCATCCACCAAGTCGCACTTGTTCAAGAACACGACGATGTACGGCACGTTCACCTGCCGGGCGAGCAGAATGTGCTCGCGCGTCTGCGGCATCGGCCCATCCACGGCACTGACCACCAGAATCGCCCCGTCCATCTGCGCCGCGCCCGTGATCATGTTCTTCACATAGTCCGCATGCCCCGGGCAGTCGACGTGCGCATAGTGGCGCTCGGGGGTCGAGTACTCCACGTGGCTCGTCGCGATCGTCAAGATCTTCGTCGCATCGCGCCGGCCCTGGCTCTCGCTCGCCTTCGCCACCTGATCGTAGCTCACGTAGGTCCCCAACCCCTTGTCGGCGGAGACTTTCGTCAGAGCGGCCGTCAAGGTCGTCTTGCGAATAGCCGAACATTTCCGAAAGCGGGACACTCGCCGCGACGATATGCGCGTCGGCGCGCTGCGTCATGCCGCCGATCTTGCCGCGCCGCGCCGAGAGATCGCCGATGACGTCGCCCATGTAATCGGAGGGGGTGACGACTTCGACGTCCATGATCGGCTCCAACAGAATGGGATGCGCCTGGCGTGCGGCTTCTTTCACCGCCATCGAGCCGGCGATCTTGAAGGCCATTTCGCTCGAGTCGACGTCGTGGAACGAGCCGTCCACCAGCTCCACCTTCACGTCCACCATCGGATAGCCCGCGAGCACGCCGTTCTCCAGCGCCTCTTTCACACCCTGCTCGACCGGACTGATGTACTCCTTCGGGATCGCGCCGCCGACGATGTTGTCCTCGAACACGAAGCCCGTCCCAGGCTGCCCGGGCTCGAGGTTGATGACCACGTGGCCGTATTGCCCGCGCCCGCCCGTCTGGCGGATGAACTTGCCTTCGATGTCCTCGACGCGCTTACGCACCGTCTCCCGGTAGGCCACCTGCGGCCGGCCGACGTTGGCGTCGACCTTGAACTCGCGGCGCATGCGCTCGACGATGATCTCGAGGTGCAGCTCGCCCATGCCGCTGATGATCGTCTGCGCGGTTTCGGGATCGGAGTGCACGCGGAACGTCGGATCTTCCTCGGAGAGCTTCGCGAGCGCGATGCCGAGCTTGTCCTGGTCGGCTTTGGTCTTCGGCTCGATCGCAACCGAGATGACGGGGTTCGGGAAGCGCATCGCCTCGAGAATGATCGGGTGCGCCTCATCGCACAGCGTGTCGCCGGTGCGCGTGTCCTTGAGGCCGATGGCTGCAGCGATATCGCCGGCGCGCACGTCCTCGATCTCTTCGCGCTTATTCGCGTGCATCTGCAGCAGGCGCCCGATGCGCTCCCTGCGGTCCTTGGTGCTGTTGTAGACGTAGGAGCCGGCGCTCAGCACGCCCGAGTACACGCGGAAGAACGTCAGTTTCCCGACGTACGGATCGGTCATGATCTTGAACGCGAGCGCGGCGAACGGCGCGTCATCCGCCGCGGGGCGCTCGGCGTGCGTCGCATCGTGGTGCGGCAGATGCCCTTTGATCGGCGGAATGTCCACCGGGGACGGCAGATAATCGACGACGGCGTCCAGCAATGCCTGCACGCCCTTGTTTTTGAATGCGGCGCCGCAGATGACGGGGACGACGTGGCCGGTGATCGTGGCTTTGCGAATGACGGTACGGATTTCTTCTTCGGTCAGCTTGTGGTCTTCGAGATACTTGTGCAGAATCGCGTCGTCTGATTCGACGCACGCTTCGATCATTTCGTGTCGCATCTGGGCGACCTTGTCCTTCAGCGCCGCCGGGATCGGGCCCTCGACGTACTTCTTCCCCATCGTCTCATCGTCGTAGACGATCTCGATTTCGCGCACCAGATCGATGAGACCGGTGAACAGCTCACCGGAGCCGAGCGGCACCTGGATCGGCACCGCCTTCGTGCCGAGGCGGTCGCGGACCATCTTGAGGCACATCTCGAAGTCGGCGCCGACGCGGTCCATCTTGTTGACGAAGATGATCCGCGGCACGCCGTAGCGATCCGCCTGGCGCCACACCGTCTCGGTCTGCGGCTCCACGCCACCGACGGCGTCCAGCACCGTGACGGCGCCGTCCAGCACCCGCAGCGAGCGCTCCACTTCGACGGTGAAGTCCACGTGTCCAGGGGTGTCGATGATGTTGATGCGATACTGCTGATTCAGGCGGGTCCAGAAAGCGGTGGTTGCGGCCGACGTGATCGTGATCCCTCGCTCCTGCTCCTGCTCCATCCAGTCCATCGTGGCCGTACCTTCATGCACCTCAC
>WNGD01003248.1_pt1 | contig 52666 bp, 49 predicted proteins | sample 5400671 | NCBI WGS metagenome assembly WNGD01 (sample SAMN13153369, study PRJNA577476) | soil metagenome | isolation source: 40 cm soil or saprolite under grassland replicate 2 | place: USA:California | collected 2016-06-15 | reverse complement strand
CAGGCGCTCTCCTCGATGGATTCGACCGCCTCGACGCCGTCGAGCTTGCGCACCAGCTCGCGGAACGCCGATCCGCGGATCTCGAAATTCGGGAACTGATCGAACGACGCGCAGGCCGGCGACAACAGCACGACCGGATGGGAACTTCGCGACGCCTCGGTGTCGCGCGCCGCGAGCGCGACCGCGCGATCGAGCGTGCCCGCCTCCTCGTGAGCGACGCGGCCGTCGAGCGTCGCGGCGAACTCCTCGGCGGCTTCGCCGATCAGATAGGCTTTGCGGATGCGCGGGAAATATTCGGCGAGCGCGGCGATGCCGCCGGATTTCGCTCTGCCGCCGGCGATCCAAAAGATGTCCGAGAAGCTGGCGAGCGCCCGGGCGGCGGCATCGGCATTGGTCGCCTTGGAATCGTTGACGAACAGCACGCGGCCCCTGCGGCCGACCTGCTCCATGCGGTGGGCGAGGCCCGGAAACGACCGCAGACCGCGCTCGATCGTCTCCGGTGCGAGCCCGAGCGCGAGCGCCGCCGCGGTAGCGCAGGCGGCATTCTGGGCGTTGTGCCGGCCGCGCAGCGAGCCGATGCCGCCGATGCGCGCCAGCGTTCGCGGCTTGCGGCCGGGCTCGGCTTTCACGATGCGATCGGCCTCGGCGTAGAACCCGTTCTCGAGCCGCCGCAGCGCCGAGATTCGCGTCACGCGCTTGCCGGCGCGTTCGAGCCGCTCGGCAATTTTCTCCGACCATTCGTCGTCGACGCCGACGATCGCGGCGCCGTTCGCCGGGACGCCTTCGACCAGCCGCGCCTTGATCGCCGCGTAACGCGCGATCGCGCCGTGCCGATCGAGATGGTCCGGCGAGACATTGAGCAGGATGCCGACCGAGGGATCGAGGCTCGGCGCGAGATCGATCTGATAGGACGAGCACTCGATCACGTGGGCGCGGCCCGGCGCCGGCGGGTCGAGCGAGAGGATCGCAACCCCGATGTTGCCGCCGCGCTGGGCTTTCATGCCGCCGGCGGCGAGCACGTGGGCGATGAGCGCCGTCGTCGTCGACTTGCCGTTGGTCCCGGTCACCGCGACGAACGGCGCCCCGGGGGTCTTGGCCCGCCGCTCGCGGCAATAGAGCTCGATGTCGCCGATGATCTCGACCGCGGCCTCGCGGGCGAGCGCGACGCTCCAATGCGGCGCCGGATGGGTGAGCGGAACGCCGGGCGAGAGCACGAAGGCGGCGACGCCGGTCCAGTCGATGTGTCTGAGATCGCAGGTCGCAATGCCGCGGCTCGCCGCCGCCGCGACCTTGGCGGAATCGTCGTCGAAGGCGATCACCTCGCCGCCGCCGGCTTTAAGCGCCGCGCAGCTCGCAAGCCCGGAGCTGCCGAGCCCGAACACGGCCACGTGTTTGCCCGCGAAGGCCGTGACCGGGATCACGTCGCGTCTCCCCCCTGGCTCCGCGCGCGCCGCAATCTCCTCCCTCCCCTTGAAAAGGGGAGGGAGGGGGTGGGGATCGCGACCCCCTCCCGACCGCTGCGCGGTCGACCTCCCCCTTTCCGGGGGAGGTGTTCCGAGCAAGTGGCCAAGTAGAAGACCTCCGCCAAAACCGAGATGACGGGAGCAAACTGGCTGTCCAAGCGCAAATCGCAATGCCGCATTGCCGTCACCGCAGCTTGAGGGTGGACAGTCCGGCGAGCGCCAGCACCACCGACACGATCCAGAACCGGATGACGATCTGCGGCTCGGTCCAGCCCAGCTGCTCGAAATGATGATGGATCGGCGCCATCTTGAACACGCGCTTGCCGGTGAGCTTGAACGACACCACCTGCACGATGACCGAGACGGCTTCGAGCACGAACAGGCCGCCGATCACCGCGAGCACGATCTCGTGCTTGGTGGCGACCGCGACCGCGCCGAGCAGGCCGCCGAGCGCCAGCGAACCGGTGTCGCCCATGAAGATCGACGCGGGGGGCGCGTTGAACCACAGGAATCCCAGGCCGGCGCCGATTACCGCGCCGCACAGCACCGCGAGCTCGCCGGAGCCGGCGACGAAATGGATCTGCAGATAGTCGGCGAACACCACGTTGCCGGACAGGTACGAGATCATCCCGAAGCTCGCCGCCGCGATCATCACCGGCACGATGGCGAGGCCGTCGAGCCCGTCGGTGAGGTTCACCGCGTTGCCGGCGCCCACGATGATGAAGGCGCTGAACGCCAGAAAGAACCAGCCGAGATCGACCACGAGCTCCTTGAAGAACGGGAACACCAGCGAGGTGGCGAACGGCGCCCGCCCGAGCGTGGCGATGACGAGACACGCCACGATGGCGATCACCGCCTCGATCGCCAGGCGCGTGCGGGCCGAGAAGCCGTTGTGGCTCTGCCGGCTCACCTTGAGATAATCGTCGTAGAACCCGACCGACGCGAACCCCAGCGTCACGCCGAGCACGGTCCAGACATAGGGGTTGAGCGGATTGGCCCACAGCAGGGTCGACACCACCACGCCCGAGAGAATCATCAGCCCGCCCATCGTCGGCGTGCCGATCTTGTTGACGAGGTGGGACGCGGGCCCGTCGGAGCGGATCGGCTGGCCCTTGCCTTGCAGCAGGCGGAGCAGGTTGATGATGCTCGGTCCGAACAGGAACACGAACACCAGCGCGGTCACGACCGCGCCGCCGGTACGGAAGGTGATGTAGCGGAAGACGTTGAAGACCGAGATCTTGTCGGAGAATTCCGTCAAATAATACAGCATGATTCAGCCTTGCGCGGCCGCCGACGCGGCGGCCTCCTGCCGGGGAAAGCGGCGCGCCAGCGCCTGCACGATCGGGCCCATGCGGGAGCCGAGCGAGCCCTTGACCATGACGACGTCGCCGCCCCGCACGGCGGCGAGCAGCTCGGCTTCGAGCGCGGCGGAGGTCTCGGCATAGCCGCCGCGGCGCTCGGGCGGAAGCTTTTCCCACAGCGCCCGCATCAGCGGCCCCGCGCAGAACACCAGGTCGATCGCCTGGGAAACGATCGGCTCGACCAGCTGGCCGTGGAATTCCGCGGCCCCGGCGCCGAGCTCGAGCATGTCGCCCAGCACCGCGATGCGGCGCCCGCGACGGGCCAAGGGCGCCTGGCCGAGCAGCGCCAGCGCGGCGCGCATCGATGCCGGATTGGCGTTGTAGCTCTCGTCGATCACCAGCGCGGCGCCGCTCGGCGTCTCGAGCGCGATGCGCTGCCCGCGGCCGCGTGGCGGCTCCAGCGCGGCGAGCGCCAGCGCCGAAATCGCGAGATCGGCGCCGAGGAGCGCCGCCGCCGCGAGCACGGCGAGCGAATTGAGCACGAGGTGACGGCCCGGCGCGCCGAGCTTGTAGACCACGTCGTTGCCCAGAATCTTGGCGTGCACGCTCGAACCGTCCGGCTGCAGCGACAGGTTGATGAGCCGCGCATCGGCCTGCGGGTGCTCGCCGAACGACACGATTGTTGCGGCGCCCGCGGCTTGCGCGGCGCGCTTAAGCCGCTCGTAGAGCGGGCCGTCGCGGTTGATCACCGCGGCGCCGTCCGGCTCGAGCCCGAGAAAAATCTCGGCCTTGGCGTCGGCGATCGCCTCGACCGAGTCGAAAAATTCGAGATGCACCGGTTCGACCGCCGTGATGATCGCAACGTGCGGCCGCACCAGCCGCGTCAACGGCGCGATCTCGCCTGCGTGATTCATGCCGATCTCGAAAATGGCGAAATGCGCGCTCTCCGGCAGCCGCGCCAGGGAGAGCGGCACGCCCCAATGGTTGTTGTAGGACGCCGCCGACGCGTGGGTCTCGCCCTCTCTTGCCAGCACCAGGCGCAGGGCATCCTTGGTCCCGGTCTTGCCGACCGATCCGGTGACCGCGACGATGCGGGCGCGCGAGCGACCGCGCGCCGCGGTGGCGAGATCGCGCAAGGCGGCGAGCACGTCGGGAACCAAGAGAAGCGGCGCATCCGGCGGCATGGTGACGTGTTTTTCCTGCGCGACGACGCCAAGCGCCGCGCCGCGGTCGAGTGCGGCAGGGACAAAATCGTGGCCATCGCGGTTCTCGCCCAAAATCGCGAAGAACGCGTCTTGCGGCTCGATGCTGCGGCTGTCGATGGAAAGCCCGCGGACTGCCGCGGGCAGCGGCCCCGCGCGCGAAGCTCGCATCGCCGCGGCCATCGCCGCGACGGTCCACAGCGCGCGATCGCTCATGCGACCCTCTCCTCGAGCGCGGCCAAGACCGCCTCGTGATCGGTGAACGGCAATACCCGGTCGCCGACGATTTGGCCGCTTTCGTGGCCTTTTCCGGCAATCAGCAGAACGTCCCCGGGTTTCATCTCGGCGATGGCGCGGCGGATCGCCTCGCGGCGATCGCCGATTTCGACCGCTCCCGGCGCCGCGGCGAGGATCGCGGCGCGGATGGCGGCTGGATCTTCGCTGCGCGGATTGTCGTCGGTGACGATGACCCGGTCGGCTTGCGCGGCTGCGATCGCGCCCATGAGCGGACGCTTGCCCTGGTCGCGGTCGCCGCCGGCGCCGAACACGAGCACGAGCCGATGTTTCACGTACGGCCGCAAGGCCTCGAGCGCCTTGGCGAGCGCGTCGGGCTTATGCGCATAGTCGACGAAGATCGGCGCACCGTCCTTGCGCCCGACGAGCTCGAGCCGGCCCTTGGCGCCTTCGAGGCCTTCGAGCGCGGCAAATACCGGCGGCGCTTCTTCTCCCGCCGCGATCAGCAGGCCGGCGGCCACGAGCGCATTTTCGATCTGAAATTCCCCGACCAGCGGCAGCCGGATCCGGAAGGTCTTGCCCGCATGTTGCACGACGAGATTTTGCGCAAAGCCGTCGATCCCGGCCTCGACCAGCCGGATGTCCTCGCCGCGGCGCCCGACGGTAAGCACGCGCAGTCCGCGGGTTTGCGCCGCGATCAGCACCGCTTGCGCCTGCTCGTGATCGGCGTCGACGACGGCTCCGCCTCCCGGCGGGAGCAGCGTCTCGAACAAGCGCAGCTTCGCTCCGAAATAGGCGTCGAGGTCGCGGTGGTAATCGAGATGGTCGCGGCTCAGATTGGTGAATGCGCCGGCGGCGAGCCGCACCCCGTCGAGGCGGCGCTGATCGAGCCCGTGCGAGGACGCTTCGATTGCGGCATGGGTGATGCCGGCCGCGGCCAGCCGTTCGAGCGTGCGATGCAGCTCGACCGGATCCGGCGTCGTCAGCGAGCCGTAGGAGTCCACGCCGGGGCCGGCGACGCCGAGCGTGCCGATGCTCGCGGCGCGGCGGCCGAGCCTCGCCCAGATTTGCCTGACGAAGGCCGCGACCGAAGTCTTGCCGCTGGTTCCGGTGACCGCGACGATGATTGCGGGCTGGCGCGGGAACAGGCGGGCGGCGGCGAGCGCCAGCGCGCGCCGGGAGTCGGTGACGCGCACGAGGGGCACGCCCTCGGGCAGCGGCGCATCGGGGGCGCGTTCGGCGAGAACCGCGACCGCGCCGGCCGCAACCGCATCGGCAACGAAACGCAAGCCGTCCGCCTTGGCGCCGTTCACCGCGACGAACAGGTCCCCACGACGGATTTTGCGGCTGTCGGCCGACACACCGGTCACGTCGAGGCCGGCATGGCGGGCATCGATCGGGGTCGCGTCGCTCACAAGATCAGCAAGTTTCATCGGCGTCGTGCAGGTTGCGCTCCTCGAGGCACGGCGGCGCGCGCATGCCGCGCGGTCACCGCAGCTCCTTGGCGCTCGTCAGGATCAGCCGGTCGGCCGGCGGCAGATCGAACCGCGGCTCGACCCCGAGCAGGGGCGCGATCCGCGCGATCACTTTGCCCGTCGTCGGCGCCGCGTTCCAGCCGGAAGTGGTGAAGCCGTGCGTCTCCGGGGTCGCCTGCGGCTCGTCGAGCATGACGGTCAAAAGATACCGCGGCTGATCGGCCGGCAGGATCGCCATGAACGTGTTGAACACCTTGGTCTTGGAATAGCGGCCGCCCACGACCTTTTCCGAGGTGCCGGTCTTGCCGCCGATGTAATATCCTTTCACGTCGGCCTTGGCTGCGGTGCCCTTTTCGGCATTGAGCCGCATCAGGTAGCGCATCTTCTCGCTGGTCTCGGGCTTGACCACGATCTTCGCCAGCGCGCGCGCCTCCGGCTCGCTGCGCTTGAGGAACGTCGGCGGGATCAGATAGCCGCCGTTGAGGAGCGCACCGACCGCCATCACCGCCTGCAAGGGAGCGACCGAAAGCCCGTGGCCGAACGCGATGGTCACGGTGTTGAGCTCGCCCCAGCGCTTGGGCACCAGCGGCTCGGCGCTTTCCGGCAGCTCGGTGCGCAGCCGGTCGAGCTGCCCCATCTTTTTCAGGAACGCCTTGTGGCCATCGACGCCGATCGCGAGCGCGGTCCGGGCGGTGCCGATGTTCGACGAATAGGTGAAGATCTCCGGAACGCTAAGCACCCGGTTTTGCGCATGGTAGTCGCCGATGCTGAACTTGCCGTAGCGCAGCGGCACGCGGGCGTCGAACGTGGAGGCGAGCGTCACTTTGCCGGAATCGAGCGCCATGGCCAGCGTGAGCGCCTTGTAGGTCGAGCCCATCTCGTAGACACCGGTGGTGATCCGGTTGATGCGGGTCGGGTCGATCGCCTGCCGGGGATTGTTGGGGTCGTAATCCGGCAACGACACGAGCGCGATCACCTCGCCGGTGCGCACGTCGGTGACGAGGCCCGCCGCCGCCTTGGCCTTGAATTTCTCCTGGCTCGCGAGAAGCTCGTCGCGCAACGCATGCTGGACGCGCAGATCGAGGGCGAGCGTGATCGGGTTCTGCAGCCGGTCGGTGGCGAAGCCGGCGGTGTGCAGGGCGGCGAGCCCGCTCGCGTCGAGCCATTTCTCGATGCCGGCGATGCCCTGATTGTCGATGTTGACGTGGCCGATGACGTGCGAGACCTCCTGGCCGTTGGGATAGACGCGTTTGTTCTCGTCCAGGAACCCGAGGCCCGGGATTCCAAGGTGATGGATCTCCTGCTGCTGCTTGGTCGGGATCTCGCGTTTGAGCCAGACGAAGCCGCGCTTGGAGGCGAGCCGTTCTCTCAGCTCGCCGGCATCGAGATCGGGCAGCACCGCGGTGAGCAGCTCGACCGCCTCGTCGACGTCGATCAATTTGCGCGGCTCGGCGAACAGCGACGGCGCCTTGACGTCGGTGGCCAGGATCTCGCCGTTGCGATCGAGGATGTCCGGTCGTGCGGTCGCGACCGCGTCCTGCGCGGTGCTGCGCCGGGCCACGTGGACGTCGGGCGCGACCGCATGCATCACCAGCCGCGTCGCGATCACCCCATAGACGGCCGCGAAGGCCGCAATGGCGAGCGCGACCCGCGCCTTGGCCTTGGCGCCGCGGTCGGCCGCTCGTCCATACAGCAGCCGATAGAGCAGGCGCTCGCGCCGCTTGTCGCCGGAGGTCTCGGGCCCGGGCTGTGGAACCGGCGCGTGCATGGGCTCACCGCGCCTCCGAGATGCTTCCGGTCGGCCGATCGCGGTGCGGCTCGATGTCGACCATGGGGCCGAGGCCATCGACCGGCGGCACCAAGTCGATCGGGCGGTCCGGCAATTGGTCGAGATTGTCGAGTTGGGTGATATCGATGGGCTTGAGCGGCAGGTGGCGGCGCGCCAGCGCCTGGATTCGCTCCGGGCTATCGAGCGCGGTCCATTCGGCGCGCAGCGCCGCGACTGCGTCGCGCTCGCGGCGGATCTCGGCGCGCAGCTTCGCGACCCGCTCGGCCTGCAAGGTGGAATCGAATTTGATCTTGTAGACGTCGGCGGCGGCGAGCACGAGCGCGGCAAAAACGCCGATATGCAGAACGCGCAGCATCAGCTTCGCCCCATGATCTCGTCCGGCGTGGGCAGCCGCGGCAAGGCTTCGGCCGGTTGCGGGTGCGCCGCGGCGCTGGTGCGCTCGGCCGCGCGCAGCTTGGCCGAGCGAGCGCGGGGATTGGCCTCCAGTTCCGCGTCGTCCGGCACGACCGGGCGCCTCGTGAGGATTTGGAAGCTCGGCGCCGCGCGCACTCTCTCCGGCAGATGCCGCGAGGGCGCGGCGGGTCTGCCGCGCGCGGCCAGAAACGTCTTGACGATGCGGTCTTCGAGCGAATGGAACGCGATCGTCACGAGCCGGCCGCCGGGCGCGAGCAGGCGCTCGGCCGCGCCGAGCGCCTCGGCAAGGCTGCGAAGCTCGTCGTTGACGAAGATGCGCAAGGCCTGGAACGTGCGCGTGGCCGGGTGGATGTCGCCGGGACGCCCGCGGACGACTCGGGCAACGATCGTTGCCAGCTCCGAGGTGGTGCGGATCGCTTGCCGTTGCCGCGCCGCCGCGATCGCTCGCGCCACGGCGCGCGCGTGACGTTCCTCGCCCAGCGTGGCGATGATCGCGGCAAGGTCGCGCTCCGAGGCGCGCGCGAGAATATCGGCTGCGCTCGGCCCGGCGGAACTCATGCGCATGTCGAGCGGGCCTTCGAGCCGGAACGAGAAGCCGCGCTCGGCGTGATCGAGCTGCATCGAGGAGACGCCGAGATCGAGCAGGACCCCGTCCGCCGCCGTGAGCCCGAACTCGTGCGCGACGGAGTCGAGATCGGCGAAATTCGCCTGGACCAGCGTCAGCCGTCCCGCCGCGCGCTCGACCAGATCGGCCCCGAGCGCGATCGCGGCCGGATCGCGGTCCAGTCCGAGAATTTTTACATTGCCGGCCGCGAGCATGGCGCGGGAATGGCCGCCGGCTCCGAAGGTCGCGTCGACATAAAAGCCGCCCTCGCGCACGGCCAACAACTCGACCGCGCGCGGTCCGAGCACGGGAATGTGAGGGGCCGGTCCGCCAGCGACAGCCGGTTTCCCGCTGTCGCGGCCCATCATCATTCCCGTGCTCCGCGCGGGTCCTCCGCTGCCACCCGGGAGCCCAATTGCTTCTTGAGCGCGCGCACTTTCCCGGTGGCCTCCGCGAGCTGCGCGCGGAAGCGTTCGGGCTCCCAGATCTGAAACTTGTGGCCGAGGCCCACGAAGGCGACCGTCTCCGCGATCTCCGCGTGGGCCTTGAGCGGTTCGGACAGGATCACCCTGCCCTCGCCGTCGATTTTCAGTGTCTCGCTGGTGCCGTAGAGCGCCGCCGAAAAATCCTCGCGCTCGTCGGAGAACGGCGCAAAGCGGCCGATCAGCTGCTCGATCTCGGCGAGCAGCGCATTGCCGCCGGCATCGAGCGCCGGACGGTCGAGCGTCGGATAGACGTAGAGGCCGTCGAACCCGTCCCGCGCCAGCACGCCGCGGTAGGCCGCGGGAATCGAAACACGGCCCTTGGCGTCGAGGCGCAGCGTGAAATTGGACACGAAGCGGTCCATGTCGCTCCTCGCCTCGCCCGGCTCGATCCCGATGCGCCGCCGCCTTGGGGGCATCCCCTGTTCCGGGATGGGAGCCGCTGCCGCCGGCAGGCACGGATGGAATCTGCGATCCGACCGGCGGAACCCTGTATGGGAATTTTTGGGATATCATGGGATGTTATGGTCGTCAATGGAAAGCGCAGCCCTCATGGCGCTTCGCCGGATTGACGAATTAACGCGGTATAAACTTAAGGAAGGGTTTGCGGCGGCCTTGCTGCCGTTGCGTTACGAGGGCCTTCCCGTTCCACTGCGGTAGCCATGTCGGGCTTTGCGCCGGATTCTCCGATCGTGACCTCGGTCGAACGCTCGCCGAACCACGGCGAGCGGCGCGGTCATCGGCGTCCCGACATGATCGTGCTGCACTACACCGGGATGGAGAGCGCAAAGGCTGCGCTCGAGCGTCTGTGCGGCATCGGCAGCGATCCGGACCCCGGCGTATCCACGCATTACTTCGTCTACGAGGACGGGCGCATCGTCCAATGCGTGGCCGAGGCGCGCCGCGCCTGGCATGCCGGGATTTCCTGCTGGGAGGGCGAGGAGGACATCAACTCGCGCTCGATCGGCATCGAGATTGCCAATCCGGGGCACGATTTCGGCTATCCGGATTTTCCCGAGCCGCAGATCCGGCAGGTGATTGCGCTGTGCCGGGACATTGCGGGCCGGCATTTTGTCCGGGCGGACCGCATCCTGGCGCATTCCGACGTGGCGCCGAGCCGCAAACAGGACCCCGGCGAAAAATTTCCCTGGGCCCGGCTGTTCGCGGCGGGCGTCGGCCATTGGGTCGAGCCCGCCCCGGTCGCGGCCGGACCGGCGCTAAAACCCGGCGACCGCAACGCCGGGGTGTCGCAGCTCCAGGGCCTCTTGGCCGAGTACGGCTACGGCCTCAACCCGACCGGGTTCTACGGTGATTCGACCCGCGACGTCGTCGCCGCGTTCCAGCGTCATTTCCGCCCCGCCCGCGTCGACGGCATCGCCGACGGCTCCACCCTCGATACGCTGGAGCGCCTGGTGATCGCCCGGCGCTTCCTGCTTGCGGCGGCCGGCGGCGTCGATGCCCGCGCCCCTTGACCGGCGGGCGCCCGCTCCCCATTGCTAGATTGTCAGTCGGCCGGACGGCCGTCCCGGCAAGGACCGAAAGGTCGCCGGGGAGGAAAGTCCGGGCTCCATGGACATGCGGTGCCGGATAACGTCCGGCGGGGGTGACCCCAGGGAAAGTGCCACAGAAAACGCAAACCGCCGTGGGCGAAATCCCGCGGCAAGGGTGAAACGGTGCGGCAAGAGCGCACCGCGCCTGCGGCGACGCAGGCGGCACGGCAAACCCCACCGGGAGCAAGACCGAATAGGGGCGGCACGGGGAGAAATCCCCGGATCGATGTCCGGATCGGCCGCCCGGGTAGGTTGCTCGAGACGCCGGGCAACCGGCGTTCCAGAGGAATGGCCGTCACGCGCAAGGTGCGTTGCTTGCTTTGCGCCGTACAGAACCCGGCTTACAGGCCGGCTGGCGTGATACGGGGCGTTCGGCGGGAGACCGCCGGGCGCCCCACCAATTTTGTGCCCATCGGCTGCACGGATATATTCCGCGCTGATGGAAGGGCCGCCAAAAATGCGCCTCAGCATCAAAGACGAAGAAACGCAGCGTCTCGCACGAGAGCTTGCGGAGCGTACCGGTGAAACGATCACGTTCGCCGTGACAACCGCGATTCGTGAGCGTCTCGACCGCATTCGCCGGGAGCAGGGCGAAAGCCTCGCTGACCGACTGATGGCGATCGGAAGAGATTGTGCCGCCCGGCTCAAGGAACCGTTCCGGTCGGCCGATCATGCGGACCTGCTCTACGCCGAGCACGGTCCCTGCGAGCCATCGTAATTCCTGCTGATTTTCTGCGGCCGGCCAAGCCGAGCGGGGCGACAATGTTCGTGCGCCACGAGAACCTCGGTCTGCTGCTGGCCTTCGTCGGCGTCGTTTTGTTCGGCGGCACGCTGCCGGCGACACGGCTCGCGGTAGAGTTCCTCGATCCCTGGTTCGTCACTTTCGCGCGCGCCGCCATTGCGGGCATCGCGGCACTCGCCTTGCTGCTCGCGTTTCGCTCCCGCGTGCCGCCGCGCAGCACCTGGGGTGCGCTCGCGCTCGTGGGGCTGGGCTCCGCGATCGGCTTTCCGCTGCTGACCGCGCTCGCGATGCAGACGGTGCCGGCCGCGCACGGCGGCGTCGTGGTCGGCATTCTGCCGCTCGCGACCATGATGGCCGGAGCCTGCATCGCACACGAGCGGCCGAGCGCCGGATTTTGGCTGACCGCTTTGGCGGGCACCGCCCTCGTCGTGGCCTACGGGTCATGGCACGGCGGCGGCGGCAACTTTGCGGCCGGAGACCTGTATTTGCTGCTCGGTATCGCCACCGGCGCCGTCGGCAATGCCTATTCGGGGCGGCTCGTGCTGGCGATGTCCGGCTGGGAAGTGATCAGTGGGCGCTGGTCCTCGTCCTGCCGCCCTCGCTCGTACTCGCTCTCCTGCTCGCGCCCGAAAATCCCGGCGCGGTCCCGACCAGCGCCTGGATGGCGCTCTCCTACGTCGCGATCATGAGCCAATGGGTGGCGTTCTTTCCCTGGAACCTCGGCTTCAGGCTGGCCGGGATCGCTCGCGTCGCCCAGGTGCAGCTGCTGCAGATCTTCGTCACATTGGGACTCGCGGCGCTCGTCAACGGCGAAGCCATCGATCTCGAGACGATCGCGTTCGCGCTCGCGGTCGTCGTCACCCTGATGATCGGCCGCGCCATGCCGGTGCGGCGGTGAGCAGTTGCTGAGCCCAATTGTTTGTCATATGTGAGGATGGCGACTTGCCTATCCTCAACGACGTAAAACCCATGTCCGAAATCGAGGCTGCCGAAGCAAAGAACGATTTTTCCGCACTGCTCGATCGGGTCGAGCGTGGCGAGGAAGTCGTGATCACCCGGGATGGGCGGGCGGTCGCCAAGCTGGTGCCGGTCCAACCTCGCCCCGATCGCGAGCAGGCAAGGGCTGCCGCGCAGCACATTCGGGAACGCGCCGCGGCCATGAACCTTGGGCCGTTCGACTGGGAGGAATGGAAGAAATATCGGGACGAAGGCCGCCGGTAAGCCGCGTCGCAGCCCTCCCCTCGATCGCCCCGGCGCGCGTCACCTTGCCCATCTGCATCAACATGATTCGATGCGGCGTTCGAGGAGCGTGGGCGTTTGCCGGCGGACCGCGAAACGCTACAGAGTTTTCCGAACTCGATCGGAGCGGACGATGGCCGCCGAAGATGAGCGCTGGGAGTTTTGGGTCGACCGCGGCGGCACGTTCACCGACGTGATCGGCTTGAGGCCGGACGGCACGCTCCTCGCCCACAAGCTGCTCTCCGACAATCCGGAGGCCTATGGCGACGCCGCCGTCCAAGGCATCCGCGATCTTCTCGGGCTCGCCGCGGGCGAGCCGATCCCGCAGAACCGCATCGGCGCGGTCAAGATGGGCACCACGGTCGCGACCAATGCGCTGCTGGAGCGCAAGGGCGAGCGCACGCTGCTCGTCACCACCAGGGGCTTTCGCGACGCGCTGAAAATCGGATATCAGGCGCGCCCGAAGATTTTTGCCCGCAACATCGTCAAGCCCGATGTTCTCTACGAGCGCGTCGTCGAGATCGACGAGCGGGTGCGCGCCGACGGCACGGTCGAGCGCGAGCCCGATCTCGCCGAAGCCCGCGCCGCGCTCGAACGGGCGAACGCGGACGGGATCGCGGCCGTCGCGATCGTGTTCATGCACGCCTACCGCTATCCGGCGCACGAGCAGCGCGTCGCGGCGCTCGCCCGCGAGCTCGGATTTCCGCAGGTGTCCGCGAGCCACGAGATCTCGCCGCTGATCAAGCTCGTCGGCCGTGGCGACACCAGTGTGGTGGACGCCTATCTCTCGCCGATCATCGCCCGCTACGTGGCGCAGGTCGCAAACGAACTCGACAGCGAGCGCTCCGGTGCGCGGCTCATGTTCATGATGTCGTCCGGCGGGCTCACGGCCGCGGATCTGTTCCACGGCAAGGACGCCATCCTGTCGGGCCCGGCCGGCGGCGTGGTCGGCATGGCGGAGACCGGACGCGCCGCGGGATTCGAGCGGCTGATCGGCTTCGACATGGGCGGCACTTCGACCGACGTCAGCCATTTCGACGGCGAGTACGAGCGCGCCTTCGAGACCGAGGTCGCCGGCGTGCGCATGCGCGCGCCCATGATGCTGATCCACACGGTTGCGGCGGGCGGCGGCTCGATCCTGCATTTCGACGGCGCGAGATTCCGGGTCGGGCCGGATTCGGCCGGCGCCAATCCCGGCCCGAAGTGCTACCGCCGCGGCGGGCCGCTGGCGCTCACCGACGCCAATGTCATGACCGGCAAGCTGATTCCGGAATTTTTTCCAAAAATTTTCGGGCCCCGCCAGGACCAGCCGCTCGACGCCGAGGCCGTGCGCGCGGCGTTCATCGAATTGGCGCGCGAGGTCGGCGATAACCGCACGCCCGAACAGGTGGCCGACGGGTTCATCCAGATCGCGGTCGAGAACATGGCGAACGCCATCAAGAAAATCTCGGTGCAGCGCGGCTACGACGTGACGCGCTATGCGCTCAATTGCTTCGGCGGCGCCGGGGGCCAGCATGCATGTTTGGTCGCCGACGCGCTCGGCATGACCAAGATCCTGATCCATCCGTTCTCATCGCTGCTCTCCGCCTACGGCATGGGCTTGGCCCAGATCCGCGCGACGCGCGAGCAGGCGATCGAGGCGCCGTTCGCCAACGAGGCGCTCGATCAGATTGGAAGCGTCGGCCGGCGGCTGGGCGAGGCCGTGCGCGCGGAGGTCGCCGGCCAGGGCGTGCCTGCGGACGACGTCCAAGTCCACGTGCGCGCCCACATCCGCTATTCCGGGACCGATACCGCGCTCGTCATGCCGGCATTCGATATCCCTCCCCGGCAAACTCAGGACGATCCCATTTGGCGCCGAGCGAGCCGCAGTCGACTCCCTCTCCCCGGAGGGGAGAGGGGTGGGGTGAGGGGGACAGGCCCTTTGATCGATCTCGAAGATCGTAACCCCCTCACCCGGCGGCCTTCGGCCGCCGACCTCTCCCCTGCGGGGAGAGGTAAAGCCCTTCGCCCGGCGACCTCCCCTGACGGGGAGGTATCGCTCGCCGCGATGCAATCCGCGTTCGAAGCCGCGCATCGGGCGCGGTTCGGCTTCGTCGATGCCAGCAAGAGCCTGGTCGTCGAGGCGGTCTCGGTGGAAGCGATCGGGGCTTCGCGGAAATTCGCCGAGCCGAGCCTGGCGATCCGCGAGAACACCAATCCGGAGGCTGCGCGCCGCACCCGTTTCTATTCCGGCGGCGCCTGGCAGGAAGCAAGCGTCTTCACCCGCGACCGGCTGAAGCCCGGCGATCGCATCGCCGGCCCCGCCATCCTGATCGAGCCGCACCAGACCTTGGTGGTCGAGGCCGGCTGGGCGGCGCGGATCACGGAGAGGAATCACGTGGTGCTCGAGCGCATCGTGCCGCTCGCGCGCCGCAAGGCGATCGGCACCGAGGCCGATCCGGTCATGCTCGAGATCTTCAACAATCTGTTCATGTCGATTGCCGAGCAGATGGGCGTGTCGCTGCAGAACACCGCCTATTCGGTCAATATCAAGGAGCGTCTCGACTTCTCCTGCGCGGTCTTCGATGCGCAAGGGTCGCTCGTGGCCAATGCGCCGCACATGCCGGTACATCTCGGCTCGATGGACCGCGCGGTCGAGACCATCATTCGCGAGAATGCGGGCAAGATCCGGGAAGGCGACGTCTACGCGATCAACGCGCCCTATAACGGCGGCACGCATCTGCCCGACATCACCGTGTGCACGCCGGTATTCGATGCGCCGCGCCGCGAGATCCTGTTCTGGGTCGCGAGCCGCGGCCATCATGCCGACGTCGGCGGCATCTCGCCCGGCTCGATGTCGCCTCACGCGACGACGATCGAGCAGGAAGGCGTCTATATCGACAATTTCCGCCTGGTCGAGCAAGGCGCGTTTCGCGAACGCGAGATCGAAGCGCTGCTCACGAGCGCGCGCTATCCGGCGCGCAATCCGCGCCAGAACATCAACGATCTCAAGGCGCAGATCGCCGCCAACGCGAAGGGCGCGCAGGAGCTGCGCAAGATGCTGGCTGAGTTCGGGCTTCCCGTGGTGCGCGCCTATATGGACCACGTCCAGGACAATGCCGCCGAGAGCGTGCGCCGCGTCATCGACCGCATTCACGACGCTTCGTTCGCCTACGAGATGGATCAGGGCACCTGGATCAAGGTGAAGATCACGGTCGACAAGGACAAGCGCGAAGCGACCGTGGATTTCACCGGCACCTCGCCGCAGCAGGACAGCAATTTCAACGCGCCGGAGCCGGTGACGCGCGCGGCCGTGCTCTACGTGTTCCGGGTGATGGTCGACGACGACATCCCGATGAACGCCGGCTGCCTGCGGCCGATCCGCATCGTCATTCCCGAACATTCCATGCTCTCGCCGAGATATCCGGCCGCGGTGGTTGCCGGCAACGTCGAGACTTCGCAGGCGGTCACCAACTGCCTGTTCGGCGCGCTCGGCGCCTTGGCGGCCGCCCAGGGCACGATGAACAATCTCAATTTCGGCAACGACCAATACCAATATTACGAGACCATCTGTTCCGGCTCGCCGGCCGGCCCCGGCTTCGACGGCACCGACGCGGTCCACACCCACATGACCAACACGCGGCTGACCGATCCGGAGGTGCTCGAGTTCCGGTATCCGGTGCTGCTCGAGGATTTCCACATCCGGGAGCGCTCGGGCGGGCGGGGCAAATGGCACGCCGGCGACGGCGTGCGCCGCACCATCCGGTTCCTGGAAGCAATGGATTGCACCATCCTGTCGGGCCATCGCCGGGTGCGGCCGTTCGGGCTTTTCGGCGGCGAGCCCGGCCAGGTCGGCGAGAATTGGGTGCGGCGGCAGGATCACAAAAAAGCCGCGCCGGCCGCACATCGTCCCACATCGGACGGCCTTCGGCGTCCGCGGGCGGCGGTTTGCCGCGAGCAATTCCTGGGCTATAGGTGCCGCCCCACCAGCCTGGTATGCGGCCCGCTCCCGAATGGAATCCCCCGTGCCGGACCGCGATCAAGCCTCACGTTTTGCCGGAGTGCGCGTGCTCCTCATCGAAGATGAGACGCTGATCGCGCTGCTGCTCGAGGACATGCTCACCGATCTCGGCTGCACCATTCTGGGCTCGGCATCGACCGTCGAGGCCGCAATCGAAATGATGGACCGGACGCCCCCCGATATCGCCGTGCTGGACATCAATTTGGGCGGCAAGAAAAGCTATGCGGTGGCGGAAGCGCTGGCCAAGCGCGGGGTGAAATTCGTGTTTTCGACCGGCTACGCCGACGGCCGGCTGGAACCGCCCTGGCAAGACCGGCCGGTGCTGCAAAAGCCGTTCGGCCAGGAGCAACTCGCCGAAGCGCTGGATGCGGCGTTGAAGGCCTGAACCCATTTCGGCCGAGCGCTCCCTCTCCCCGCTTGCGGCAGAAGGCCCTGCGCGTAGCCCGCACGGAGCGCGGCGCAATGCGGGAGCGGCGATCCCGGATTTCGCTTCGCTTCATCCGGGTTACGAAGACCCCGCTTCCGTGCGATCAATCTTCGCCGGCCGTGGCCGCGGGCAAATGACCGCGCGTGCTTGCGGGCACCGAGCCCGTGAAGGCGGGATCGTGGCCGCGTCCCGCGACGAGTTCGCCGGGAACGGCCGCCGGGTTGCAGATGGCGTGCCCGCTCGCGCGGCGCGCGAGATCGACGTGGATGTGGTCGTAGTGGAAAGCGTTCGAGCCGGGCGCGAGCACGGTCGAGAATTGCCGGCACGCCGCGGCCTGAACGTCGTGCAAGAACCCGCGCTCCTCCGGCGGTCCATGCCAGCCGTCCTTGACCGTGACCTTGCGGCCGTCCGCCAGCGTGAAGGCGGCGACGTCGAGCGCATTGCCGAAGGCATGCTCGGAGATCGGCGCGCCGCGCTGCCCGTTCATGGAGCGGCACGAATAGGCCGAGATCTGCTTGATCTCGATGACCGGCTCCCCGAACCAGCGCTGCGCCGCGGGCTGCACCGCGTTCGCGACCCAGGAATCGAGCGCCGAGACCATCGGGCACGCGAGCGTCGCCGCTGGCGCGACCGCCGCCGGGCCCGATGCGACCGCCGATGCCGCATCCCGGTTCGGCCCGAGCGGGACCTGGCTGCCGTAGGGCTGCGGCGAGGACGCCGGGCGCCCATTCCCGCCGCGCCATGGTGGATACGACGGATCGGGTGCCTCCCGCTGCTGCGGCTCGGATGCAAGGCCAGGATCCGGGTTCGGGCTCGGCGTCACCGGGGCGCCGGGCTGGCGCTGAGACGGCGGATAAGGCGGGCTCACCGCGAACTCCCGCGGGTAGGCCGGCGGCAGCGCCGGACCCGGGATCGCCCCGGGGGGACGCGGCTCGTCGGCGAAGCCGACCGCAGCGCCCGCCCCGAGCGCGGCCACCTTCAGGGGAAAATCGGCGCCGCACACGCCCGGTCCTGCGATCGGGCTCATCGGCGTCACCGCCGGGCCTTCCCGGACCGCACCCGACTGCAGGCATTCGACTTCCGCATCGTGCCGCCAGGGATCGCGCTGCTCGAACCAGCGGCCGCATCCCAGCAGCGCGACGAGAACGAGGGAGCCGACGAGGAACAGGGCCACTCCGCGCGCCATGGCCCGGAGCATGCGTGGCATTGCGTTAAGGATGCTTCAATGCTTCGGCGGCGGGCGCTATGCTGGTTTGTGCGTCCCGCCCTCTCGCCCCCTCGGATCAACCCCATGAACATCCACGCGTTGAGGACCAGCGAGCGCGCGCTCCATGCGCTCGAGCTGGCGCGTCGCATCGCAGCCGGAGAGCTGACGCCCGCAGCCGTTCTGGAGGATTGCGAGCAGGCGATCGCGGCGCGCGAGGCCGAGATCGGCGCTTTCGCGGCGCTCGATCTTCCGCGCGCGAAACAATCGGCGGCCATTGCACCGGCCGGGCCGCTACGCGGGCTTCCCGTGGGCATCAAGGACATCTTCGATACGGTGGATTTCCCCACCGAATACGGCTCGTCGATCTACGCCGGCCACCGCCCGCGAACCGATGCGGCCTTGGTCTCGCAAATCCGCCGCGCCGGCGGGCTGTTGCTCGGCAAGACCGTGACCACCGAGTTCGCGCACATGCAGCCGGCCAAGACCCGCAATCCCCGGAATCCGCAGCACACGCCCGGCGGCTCCTCCTCGGGCTCGGCCGCGGCGGTCGCCGCCGGCATGGTCCCGATCGCGATCGGCAGCCAGACCGGCGGCTCGGTCATTCGGCCCGCGGCCTTCTGCGGGGTGGCGGGGTTCAAGCCCTCCTATCAATTGCTGCCCACCGTCGGCATGAAATGTTTCTCGTGGCAGCTCGACACCGTCGGCGTGTTTGCGGCGAGCGTGAGCGACGTCGCCTTCGCGGCGGCAGCCATTGCGGACCGCGATCTGCGCGTCGATGGCACAACGCCGGCGCAACCGCGCATCGGTGTGATGCGCATGCACATCTGGTCGCAAGCGAGCGAAGCGATGCAGGCCGCGCTCGAGGCGGCGGCACGCGCGGCGGCCGCCGCGGGGGCCTGCGTCGAAGACATGGCGCTGCCGGGCGCGCTCGAAGATGCATGGCGGGCTCACCCCTTGATCCAGGACTACGAAGCCTATCGGGCGCTCGCGTTCGAGTACGATCATCATCGCGATCGCATGGCGCCGACGTTGCGCAAGCTGCTCGACAACGCAGCCGAGATCACCGCCGAGCATTACGACGAGGCACGCCGCACCGCGCGGCGCGCGCGGCAGCTGCTGAGCGATCTATTCGAGGGCGTCGATGTCATCCTCACGCCCTCGGCGCCGGGCGCGGCGCCGCGCGGCCTGCAAACGACCGGCAACCCGATCTTCAATCGGCTGTGGACCTTGATGGGCACGCCGTGCGTGAACGTGCCCGGGCTCGCCGACGATGCCGGCCTGCCGCTCGGGGTGCAAATCGTCGGCCGGTTCGGGCGCGACAAGAGCGCGCTCGAAGCCGCGCTGTTTCTCGAGCGGGCGATCGAGCGCACGCACTCCTGACCGCGGCGAAATTTCCTGGCCTGTGGCCTGCACCTTTGGCCAGACGGTTCGATGCGGATTCCGCGATTCGCGTAGCCGGCTTGGAGCGATTTCTCCAGCAGACGCAAGAACTTCGGTGTTCGCACGAACGCCCGCGATGCCTGCCGCGCGAAAGGTTGTTTCAGAATCTTCCTAAAGTTCGCCGACAGATCGCGGCTCGGCCAAATCCGGAACAATGCCAATCCGTTGGCGTTAGATGATCCACCGGTGCGCGATCCGGTTGGCGCTGCAGCACGTTTCTTTCTTCGAAACTGGATCGCACTCTGCTATGATCATGTGCTTCAACTACCAAGGAGGTGCGCGGTCGTGGACCTTGCCCTGAAGCTGAATGTCCTGGCGGTGTTCGCGGTGTTTCTTTTCGTCGCCGCGATCCTGCTGGGCGCATTTTGAATCGGGACTGAAACAAAAATCTTTCCGCCAAATTGCCGTTCGCGAATGAAAACGGCTACACGGTTTCGACACCGGAGAGAAATTCTCTCCGGTGTTCGCGTTTCAGGGAACAGAGGTTAGTAATCAGGATCAGATCGTAGTTAGCTGGGCCACTTACTCACGCCGTCATTCCGGCCGAGCGCGAAGCGCGAGAGCCGGAACCCATGACCACCGACGCTTCCGTACCCGCCGGCCCGTGTCCATAGGTCCCGGCTCGCCCTCGCTGCGCTCGCTTGGCCGGGACGACGCGGTTATGGCGGCGGCGGCGAGAACGCATCGCGCGCCACCGCCTCGACCCAGCCCATCGCGACGGAGACGCGCCGCGTCTGGCGCATCTGCCGCTCGACCAGAAGCCACAGCTCCCGCGGCGCCGGCGGATCGGCGACCGGAACCAGCATGAGCGTACCGTCGCGTCGGGCGAGCGCCAGCGGCAGCAGGGCGCGGCCGATGCCGGCACGGGCCGCCTGATAGATGGTTTCCGTGTCGGCCGCGCGCGCAATGACCGGCTCGTGCTCGCGTTTGGCGAGCCAGCGCGCTTCGGGCAGATCGCCGAGCATTTCGTCGAGCCCGATCCAGGGCAATTTCCCGGGATCGGTGCCGCGGCGCGCGAATACGCCGTATTCCACCATGGCGATGCGCCGCGCGAGGAAGCTGCCGCCGGCGGGCCTGGTCAGGCGCAGCGCCACGTCGGCCTCGCGATGGGTCAGCCCGAGATTCTCCGGCGCGCCGATGAGCTCCACGACGATGCCGGGCGCAAGATCGCGCAGCAGCCGCAACGCCGGCGCCAGCACGTGGGCGGTGATCATCGGCGTCGCCGTGATGCGCACGACCCCTTCGGGCCTGCCCTCTGCTTCCATGGCGAAGACGGAAGCGAGTGCGGATTCCGCGGATTCGGCCTGTTCCGCCATGCGCCTGGCGAGGTCGGTCGGAATGAGCCGCGTGCCGTCGCGCAGGAACAGCGGCGTGCCGATCACATCCTCGAGCCGCAGCAATCGCCGCGACACGGTGGCCTGGTCGACGCCGAGCGCCTTCGAGGCTGCGCCCTGCGTGCCGTGACGCACCACTTCGAGCAGGATCCGCGCATCGTCCCAGGACAGAGCTTTATGCATGCACGCATGGATATCATGCGCACGTCCGGGTTTCGATGACGGCGTGGCGGTATTTTCGAACCTTCACTCCGCCGCTTCCCGCGCGGGCGGAGCGGGCGTGTAATTGAGGATCGGCGCCAGCCATTTCTCCGCCTCGGCGAGCGACCAATTCTTGCGCGCGGCATAATCCTCGACCTGGTCGCGCTCGATCCTGCCGACGCCGAAATATCGGCTCTCCGGATGGCTGAAATAGACGCCGCACACCGAGGCGCCCGGCCACATGGCAAAGCTTTCGGTGAGCCGCACGCCGATGCCGGTTTCGGGCTGGAGCAGCCGGAACAGGGTGGCCTTCTCGGTGTGGTCGGGCTGCGCCGGATAGCCGGGAGCCGGGCGGATGCCGACGTATTTCTCGGAAATCAGCTCCGCGGGCGCGAGCGCTTCGCCCGCCGCATAGCCCCAGAACTCTCGGCGCACGCGCTCGTGCATGCGCTCGGCGAGCGCCTCGGCGAGCCGATCGGCCAGCGCCTTGACCATGATGGCGGAATAATCGTCGTTGGCGTGCTTGAAGCGATCCGACAGATCATCCTCGCCCAGTCCCGCGGTGACGATGAACGCGCCGACGTAATCCTCGATTGCGCTCTCGATCGGGGCGACGAAATCGGACAGCGAGAGATTGGCCCTGCCCTCGCGCTTTGCCGCCTGCTGGCGCAAGCCGTGCAGGACCGCGATGGGTTTCTTGCGGGTTTCGTCGGCGAACAGCGCGATGTCGTCGCCGACGCTGTTCGCGGGCCAGAAGCCGATCGCGGCCGCGGCGCCGAACGGGCGCTCGTCGACGAAGCTTTGCAGCATCGCCCGCGCGTCCTCATAAAGACCGCGCGCCGCGACGCCGTATTTCTCGTCCTCGAGAATCGCCGGAAATTTGCCCGGCAGCTCCCAGGTAGTGAAGAACGGCGACCAGTCGATGTAATCGACGAGCTCGTGCAGCGGATAATCGGCGAATAATTTGGCGCCGAGAAGGCGCGGCCGCGGCGGAGAATAGCCCGCCCAGTCGAATTTGGGCGCATTCTTCCGCGCCGCCTCGAGCGCGAGCCGATGCCGGTCCTCGTGCCGGCGCGCGTGCGCGGCGGCGATCTTCGCATATTCGGCGCGGACCTCGGCAACATAGGGCGCGCGGCTCTGCGGCGAGCGCAGCGCCGCCGCAACGCCCACCGCGCGGCTCGCGTCGGTGACATAGACCGTCTGGCCGCGCCGATAGTTCGGATGGATTTTCACCGCGGTATGCACGCGGCTGGTCGTCGCGCCGCCGATCAGGAGCGGCAGATCGAAGCCCTGGCGCTCCATCTCGGCCGCGACGTTGCACATTTCGTCAAGCGACGGCGTGATCAGGCCCGACAACCCGATCATGTCGGCGCCCTCACTCCGCGCCGTCTCCAAGATCTTGGTCGCCGGAACCATGACGCCGAGATCGATCACCTCGTAATTGTTGCATTGGAGCACGACGCCGACGATGTTCTTGCCGATGTCGTGGACATCGCCCTTGACCGTCGCCATCACGATTTTTCCGGCGGCGCTCGCCTGGTCGAGGCCCTTCTCGCGCTTCTCCTGCTCCATGAACGGCATCAGGTGCGCGACCGCCTGCTTCATCACGCGGGCCGATTTCACCACCTGCGGCAGGAACATCTTTCCGGCGCCGAACAGATCGCCCACGACGTTCATGCCGGCCATCAGCGGGCCCTCGATCACGCCGAGCGGCCGATCCGCGGCGCACCGCGCTTCCTCGGTATCCGCGACGATGAAATCGGTGATGCCGTGGACGAGCGCGTGGCCGAGCCTTTGCTCGACCGGCCCGTTTCGCCAGGAAAGATCCGGCGCTTTTCGCTCTTTCCCGCCGCTCTTGAAGCGCTCGGCGAGCGCGAGCAGCCGCTCGGTCGCGTCCTTGCCGCGGTTGAGCACCACGTCCTCGCAGGCCTCCCGCAGCTCCGCATCGAGATCATCGTAAACTGCGAGCTGCCCGGCGTTGACGATGCCCATGTCCATGCCGGCCTGGATGGCGTGGAACAGGAACACCGAGTGCATGGCCTCGCGCACCGCCTCGTTGCCGCGGAACGAGAACGAGAGATTGGAGACGCCGCCCGAGATGTGCACGTGCGGCAAGTTCTCCCGGATCCAGCGCGCCGCCTCGATGAAGGCGACGCCATAGCCGTCGTGCTCCTCGATTCCGGTCGCGACCGCGAAGATGTTGGGATCGAAGATGATGTCTTCCGGCGGAAAGCCGACCTGATTGACCAGGATGTCGTAGGCCCGGGCGCAGATCGTCCGCTTGCGCTCGATGGTGTCGGCCTGGCCCTTTTCGTCGAACGCCATGACCACGACGGCGGCGCCGTAGCGGCGCACGATCTTCGCCTGCCGCACGAACTCCGCCTCGCCCTCCTTCATCGAGATCGAGTTCACCACCGGCTTGCCTTGCAGGCATTTCAGGCCGGCTTCGATGATGCGGAATTTCGAGGAATCGACCATCACGGGCACGCGGGCGATGTCGGGCTCCGCGGCCACAAGATGCAGGAACTCGACCATGGCCTGTTCGGAATCGAGCAGGCCCTCGTCCATGTTGACGTCGAGCATTTGCGCGCCGTTCGCCACCTGATCGCGCGCGACTTCGAGCGCCGCGGCAAGGTCGTTCTCTCGGATCAGCTTGCGGAAGCGGGCGGAGCCGGTGACGTTGGTACGCTCCCCGATGTTCACGAAGCGAATTTCCGGCGTCAGCGTGAACGGCTCCAGCCCCGCAAGCCGCAGCAGGCGCGGCACTGCCGGGATTTGTCGCGGCGCCTTGCCGTGCACCGCGTCGGCGATGGCGCTTATGTGGGCTGGCGTGGTGCCGCAACAGCCGCCGACGACGTTGACGAGCCCCGCCGCGGCGAACTCGCCGATCAGCTCGGCCATGAATTGCGGGCTTTCGTCATAACCGCCGAATTCGTTGGGGAGCCCGGCGTTCGGATAGGCGCACACCAAGGTGTCGGCGACGCGGCTGATCTCGGCGATATGCGCGCGCATCTCTTTGGCGCCGAGCGCGCAATTGAGCCCGACCGAGAACGGCGCCGCGTGCCGCACCGAGTTCCAGAACGCCTCCGGGGTCTGTCCCGACAAGGTGCGGCCGGACAGATCGGTGATGGTGCCGGAGATCATGATGGGCAGGCGGACACCACGCTCCTCGGAAAGCTCGGCGATCGCATGGAGCGCCGCCTTGGCGTTGAGCGTGTCGAAGATGGTCTCGATCAGCAGCATGTCGACGCCACCATCGAGGAGCCCGCGCACCTGTTCGGCATAGGCGGCCTTGAGCTCGTCGAAGGAAATCGCGCGGAAGCCGGGCCGGTTCACGTCGGGCGAGAGCGAGGCGGTGCGATTGGTCGGCCCCATGGCGCCGGCCACGAACCGGCAGCGGCCGTCCGCCTTGGCGGCGATCGCCGCCGCCTCGCGCGCGATCCGCGCGCCGTCGCGATTGAGCTCGTAGACGAGTTCTTGCATGCCGTAATCGGCCTGCGCGATCGCGGTCGAGGAGAAGGTATTGGTTGCGGCGATGTCGGCGCCGGCGCGGAAATAGGCGAGATGGATGTCGCGGATCGCGTCCGCCTGGGTGAGGTTGAGCAGATCGTTGTTGCCGCGCACATCGCGCTGCCAGTCGGCGAAGCGCGCGCCGCGGTAACCCTGCTCGTCGAGCTTGAGCGCCTGGATCATGGTGCCCATGGCGCCGTCGAGCACCAGGATACGCTCGGCCGCGAGCCTCTTGAGCTCGGCCTCTAGGGGCGAGACAGTGAGCGGCGGCGACGCGACAGACATCGGGTTCAGCAACCTCAGCGGTTGCTCTCCCTCTCCCCGCAGGGGAGAGGGGTGGGGTGAGGGGGTTCGGACCGATCGAGTAGACTCAAGATCTCCCCGAAGGGGTGAGGGGGTTCGGACCGATCGAGTAAATTCAAGATCGACTCCAAAACCCCGTCGATGTTCTCGTGCACCTCGTTGTTCCAAAATCTCAGCACCAGAAAGCCCATTGCTTCCAAAGTCCTCGTCCGATTTGTTTCATCGGCGGTGGCGTGCTGTCCGCCATCGACCTCGACGACCAGATGAGCGTCGGCGCAGAAGAAGTCCACGACATATCTGCCGATCGGTACTTGTCTCCTGAATTTCAAGCCATTGAGCCTTCGGTCACGCAGCCGGAGCCAGAGGATGCGCTCCGCATCAGTTTGATTCTTGCGCAACCGCCTCGCTGTCGAAACTCTGCCGCTCACGTTCATTCAAACTATTGCGCTCCATTTTCCTTCCGAACCCCCTCACCCCATCCCTCTCCCCTGCGGGGAGAGGGAGTCGCGTGCTGCATTGCCTTGCCTTACACACAGGCCTCCTGTTGCCGCAATTCAGTTCATGCCACTGCCTTCCTCACCATCGGCGCCGCGTGGGGGCGCAGGCCGAGCAGATGGCAGATCGCGTAGACGAGGTCGGCGCGATTCATCGTGTAGAAATGAAAATCGCTCACCCCGCGGTCGACGAGGTCGAGCACCTGCTCGGCCGCGACCGCCGCCGCGATCAGCTTGCGGGTCGCCGGATCGTCGTCGAGCCCGTCGAAGCGCTCGGCGAGCCAGCGCGGCACCGAGGCGCCGCAGCGTTCCGCGAACGTCTTCGCCTGCTTGAAGTTCTGCACCGGCAGGATGCCCGGCACGATCGGAATGTCGATGCCGCGGGCGCGGACGCGATCGAGATAACGGAAATAATGATCGTTATCGAAGAAGAACTGCGTCATCGCGCGATCGGCCCCGGCGTCGACCTTGGCCTGCAGCATGTCGAGATCGGCTTCGACCGTCGAGCTGTCGGGATGCTTTTCCGGATAGGCCGCGACCGAGATCTCGACCGCGGCGATCTTGCGGATGCCGGCGACGAGCGCGGCCGCGTTGGCGTAGCCGCCCGGATGCGGCGCATAGCGTTCGCCCGCGCCCCCGGGCGGATCGCCGCGCAGCGCCACGATGTGCCCCACGCCGGCTTCGCAATAGGCGCGAACGACGGCGTCGATCTCCGCACATTTTGCGGCGACGCAGGTCAGGTGCGCGGCCGGGACGAGCGCGGTCTCGGCCAGGATGCGCTTGACGGTCGCGTGGGTGCGCTCGCGCGTCGAGCCGCCGGCGCCGTAGGTCACCGACACGAAGCTCGGCGCGAGCGGCGCCAGCCGCTGGACGGACTCCCACAGCGTCTTGTCCATCTCTTCGGTCTTCGGCGGGAAGAATTCGAACGAGACGCGGATCCGGCATTGACCGGCAACGCCGGCGGAACGGCTGGCGTGGAATTGCGCTTGCTGAACCATCAGGCGACCTCGCGCGCCGGGCCCGCGAAGGCGATACGAGGATCGCGCGCAAGCCACAGCGATACGGCGATCTTGCCCTCCGACTCCGCTTCCGGCGCCAAAGTCTCCTGCAGCACCAGGTCGAGCCCCGCGGCGGTCATCCATTGCGCCACGGTCTCGGCCGCAAACCCGAGCCGCAGGTGGGCGTGCTCCTCGCGCAGGAACTCGAGGTCGTGCGGGGCGAAATCGACGACCAGCAGCGCGCCGCCGGGCCGCAGCACGCGGGCGGCCTCGCGGATGGCGCTCGCGCCGTCGTCGAGATAGTGCAGCACCTGATGCACGAGCACGACGTCGAAGGAATCCCGCGGCAGCCGCAGATCGTAGATGTCGCCCTGCCGCACGCTGCAATGCTTGAGCCCGGCCCGCTCGAGGCGCGCGCGCGCGAGCCGCAGCATGTCGGGCGAGAGGTCGATGCCGAGCCCGCGGTCGATCTCGGGCCCGAACAGCTCCAGCATGCGGCCGGTTCCGGTGCCGAGATCGAGCAGCGAGCGCAGCGGGCGCTCGGCGAGCGCCGAACGGATGGCGGCTTCCACCGCGACATCGGCCACATGCAGCCGCCGGATGCGGTCCCACTCGGCGGCGTGTGCGCGGAAATAGGCTTGCGCGGCCGCGGCGCGCGCGGCGCGCACTTCGGCCAGACGCTCGCGATCGCGGGTCACCACCGGGTCGGCCGGATCGAGCCGGCCGACCAGGGCGCGGGCGACTTCGGCGCCGCCGCCGCGCTCGGCGAGGCGAAAGAATGCCCAGGCACCCTCGCGATAGCGCTCGACGAGCCCGGCCTCGGAGAGCAGCCGCAGATGCCGCGAGATTCGCGGCTGCGACTGGCGCAGAATCTCGGTCAGGTCCGAAACGGTAAGCTCCGTTTCGGCGAGCAGCATCAGCACCCGCAGCCGGGTCGCTTCTGCGGCCGCCCGCAACGCGCTATGCAGCTCGCCGAAGGGCAAATGGCCGGGGTTCGACATGGGCTTCACGCCACCAAAGCAGACATAAAGATATCTTTATACCGTTAAGCCGAATTTTGCAAGGCCGGCATTGCGGGCGGCAAGGCCCCGGTCCCGAAGCCGGGCGCGAAGAACGAAGATCACCAGGAGAACGAGCCATGAGCCCGTCCGATATCCGGCCCGGAGAGGTCGCGGTGCCCCTGCCGGAGCATTTCGATGCGCAGCTGTATTTCATCGGTCGCGTTCGCACCCCGTGGACGCGCCGAGAGGATTGCCCCAAGAACGCCCGCGAGTCCGACGCGATCTGCCGCATCGAAGTCGACGCGCGCTGGGCGGATGCGCTGACCGCTGTCGAGACCTGCAGCCATCTCTTCGTGCTCTATTGGATGGACCGCGCCCGGCGCGACCTCGTGCTGCAGGTGCCGCGGGATTACCGCGAGCCGCGCGGCACCTTTGCGCTGCGCTCGCCGGTGCGCCCCAATCCGATTGCGGCGAGCGTCGTGCGCCTGATCGAGCGCAAGCGCCGGGTGCTCCTGGTCGCCGGGCTCGATTGCCTCGACGGCACGCCGCTGCTCGATCTCAAGCCCTATTTCGCCTCGACCGACGCGGTGCCGGACGCCGTGGTCGGCTGGCATGCCCGCCGCTGATTGCGGCAGCCCCGGCCAGGACAATTCATCTCAAAAACGTGACATCTCTTCTACGGAACCTTTGAACCTCCTGTGTCGTTGTCGCGACGAATGGCCAGCCGACAGGGGGTTGCCATGTCATCGTTGCAGTCCGTGTTGGGCCGCGTTGTCGCGGCCGCGATCGCCGTTGCCGCCTTGGGCAGTACGGTCGTATGCGCCGATCCGCTCGGGCTTGCCGGGCCGATGCGCAATCCGGGGATGATCTTCGACAACGTGGTGCGGGATCAGGGCTCCGATCTCGGGATGCCGGCGCATCTGCGGCGCCAGGTGGTGCAATTCTCCGGCTCCGAAGCGCCCGGCACCGTCGTGATCGATACCGCGAACACCTACCTCTATTACGCGCTCGGCGGCGGGCGGGCGATCCGCTACGGCATCGGGGTGGGCCGCGAGGGCTTCACCTGGTCGGGGGTCGAGACGATCGCCCGCAAGGCCGAATGGCCGGACTGGATTCCACCGGCCGAAATGGTGGCGCGCCAACCTTACCTGCCGCGCTGGGTCGCCGGCGGCCCGGGCAATCCGCTCGGTGCCCGTGCGCTCTACCTCGGCAACACCGCCTATCGCATCCACGGCACCAACCAGCCCGCGACCATCGGCGGCCACGTTTCGAGCGGCTGCATCCGCATGCTCAACGAGGACGTGATGGACCTGTTCGACCGGGTCCAGGTCGGAACCAGGGTCGTGGTGCTGCCGAACTCGCGGGGCCGCGACATCGCGCGGGCGCAATCGCCCGGCTACGCCGCATCGCAGCCGGCCCCGGCGGCGCAGCCGCTGTCCGCCCGGTTCCCCTTCGCAACTTCGAGCACCATCCTGCGCCCCTCCGGCCTCTATTGAGCCGGGCCGCGGGCGCTTGCGGGACGCCGATCGCGTTGACACCTAAGGGCACAGGTCTAGACTGACCGCGTTCCGAGGGGAGCCCCGGCGAAGGGGCTGAGATACCGCATGCCGACGGCGATAAGCCCAGGCGACGCGGTGACCCTTTGAACCTGATCCGGGTCACGCCGGCGAAGGGACGGGAACTGTTCCTGCCAAAGCCGCTCTTCAGCCCGGATCTCCCGACGAACCGAATGGAGGAGATCCGATGAACAAGCACGTCGCGGACCTCGCCGCCCCCAAGGTGACGACGGGCCCGCTTCCGGCCTCGCGGAAAATCTATGCGACGCCTGACGGCGCGCCGGACCTGCGGGTGCCGCTGCGCGAGATCGGGCTGTCCGAGGGCTCCGGCGAGGCGCCGCTGCCGGTCTACGACACCTCCGGGCCCTATTCCGACCCGGCGGTCAGCATCGAGGTGACGGAAGGTCTCGCGCGCACCCGCGAAGCCTGGGTGCGCGAGCGCGGCGGCGTCGAACCCTACGCGGGTCGCACCGTCAAGCCCGAGGACAACGGCAACGCCGGCACGCGGCTGGAGCGCGCGTTCGAGCGCCGGCATGCGCCGCTGCGCGGCACCGGAGAGAAGCCGCTGACCGAGCTCGAATGGGCGCGCGCCGGCGTAATCACCAAGGAGATGATCTACATCGCCGAGCGCGAGAACCTCGGGCGCAAGCGCATGCTCGAGCGCGCGGAAAATGCGCTCGCCGACGGCGAGAGCTTCGGCGCTGACATTCCGCCGTTCGTGACGCCGGAGTTCGTGCGCCAGGAAGTCGCGCGCGGGCGCGCCATCATTCCCTCGAACATCAACCATGCCGAGCTCGAGCCGATGATCATCGGCCGCAATTTCCTCACCAAGATCAACGCCAACATCGGCAATTCGGCGGTGACCTCCTCGGTCGAGGAGGAGGTGGAGAAGATGGTGTGGGCGATCCGCTGGGGCGCCGACACCGTGATGGATCTCTCCACCGGCCGCAACATCCACACCACGCGCGAATGGATTCTGCGCAATGCCCCGGTGCCGATCGGCACCGTGCCGATCTATCAGGCGCTCGAAAAGGTCGACGGCGATCCGGTCAAGCTCGACTGGGAGGTCTACAAGGACACGCTGATCGAGCAATGCGAGCAGGGCGTGGATTATTTCACCATCCATGCCGGCGTGCGGCTCGCCTATGTGCCGCTGACCGCCCGCCGGGTCACCGGCATCGTGTCGCGCGGCGGGTCGATCATGGCCAAATGGTGCCTGTCGCGGCACAAGGAGAGTTTCCTCTATGAGCGCTTCGAGGAGATCTGCGACCTCATGCGCAAGTACGACGTCTCGTTCTCGCTCGGCGATGGCTTGCGCCCCGGCTCGATCGCCGACGCCAACGACGCGGCGCAATTCGCCGAGCTCGAGACCTTGGGCGAGCTGACCAAGATCGCCTGGGCCAAGGGCTGCCAGGTGATGATCGAGGGCCCCGGCCATGTGCCGATGCACAAGATCAAGATCAACGTCGAGAAACAGCTCAAGGAATGCGGCGAGGCGCCGTTCTATACGCTGGGGCCGCTGACGACCGACATCGCGCCCGGCTACGACCACATCACCTCGGCGATCGGCGCGGCGATGATCGGCTGGTTCGGCACCGCGATGCTCTGCTACGTGACGCCGAAGGAGCATCTCGGCCTGCCCGACCGCGAGGACGTCAAAGAGGGCGTGATCGCTTATAAGATCGCGGCGCACGCCGCCGATCTGGCAAAAGGCCATCCGGCCGCGCAGCTGCGCGACGACGCGCTCTCCCGCGCGCGCTTCGATTTCCGCTGGGAGGACCAGTTCAACCTCTCGCTCGACCCGGAGACGGCGCGCGCCTTCCACGACGAGACGCTGCCCAAGGAGGCGCACAAGGTCGCGCATTTCTGCTCGATGTGCGGCCCGAAATTCTGCTCGATGAAGATCACGCAGGACGTGCGCGACTACGCGGCGACGCTCAACGACAAGGAGGCCGGCATGGCGCGGATGTCGCAGAAATTCCGCGACATGGGCGCCGAGGTCTACGTCGACGCGGAGGCCGTCAAGGCGAGCAACAAGGCGCTGTGACTGCTTCTTAGTTGCGCCACATACTGCCATTCGGTTCCACCAGCAAGAGGTTTTGGAACCAGGCTATGGCGAAACTTGAAGGCGGACGACCTTCGTTTAGGGATTGGGTTGATAAGCAGCCAGATCCCAAGTGGCCGCTCATGCCACTCATTCATATCACCAAGGGGATCGGCGCGGAGGACATAAGTCGCTCCGGCAATGTGAGTCCCACTGATTGCAAAGTATTCGATGAAGCACTGGCTTACTTTTTCTACGGTCGCCCCGCATACCGAGTTAGCGGCGATGGGGCCGTTAAGGTAGAAGCCGCGTGCCCCTATTGTTTCGTTTTTAACGCGGCTCTGATCGCGAAAGCAAAAGCAATTTTCGCGTTTGATACTGGCGCCTTCGATAGCCGCCTCTACAAGCACGTCGTTATGGAGGATATGAAGGTTGAAGATTTCTCACTGGAGACAAACAATCATCGGCCAAATCGAGTTATTGCCTCCGTCTTCGGGTCCAGAAAATCATATTTTGAAGGCGATATATCCAGAATTCCCGACCCGGAAAAATTGACGGAGGCGTGGGAATTTCACGCTCGGGCATACCTACATTTGCTGGTCTCGCGAGGCCGAAATGAACCAGATGATAGAATTTGTTCGATAGAGGTTCTTTTTGACGAATCTATTCCGCTTCAAGGAAACCTATTGGCCGTCGTTGTTCCTCATACCATTTGGGATAACGACAAGCACGCGCCGTGGCTTGAGACCCTAAAAGCCGAAGGTGTGCTAATTGCACCGTACCTGTTCATACCGGGTCGGCACCCCGAATACTATCATGCCCAGTTAGAGGCTGCAGTCCGCGATCTTTACGAGCGCTGGGGTGCCCTATGAACCTGAGTCTATTGAAGGAACTGCCCGTAGTTGAGTGCTTACCTTTTCGGCAAGATAGTCCGGGCTTTGCTCTGCCGTTGCTCGCTCATCCTGTACGGAACGATCTTCGCGTTGTGCAGGAAATTGATGAATTCAGTAACACGCTATGTGGCTTCAGGGTCTTGGAGGATCATACTTCGGGCGGGCTTGCTGTCGTAGACGGGCCGCTCGCAAAAATTGGTGGACAAATTGTGTATGTCTTTGTGGCGGAAAGCGGCCGCCCGCATGCTGGAACATTGGACACCCTTAAGCCAATTATGGAGGTCTTCATTGATCGCTGTCCGCATCAAATTGCTGTAATTCTCCAAATTCGAGAATTGATTGGAACCGATCAAGAAAAGAAGGTTGCGCGTGCTAGCATGCGCAAGAACATAAGTCGCACTGCCGGAACAAGCGCCGCATACGCTTTCTATGAGGGCGCCACTCTACGCTCGGCACTCTGGGGACACGTTCTCGCAACAGCCGCCAATGCGGAGGCTGCGCAACGAATATTAAGAGTTCGCCCAAAACTTTCAGCCCATATCGAGGCGGACGGGGTTATCAAGTTAGACCTTAGCGCGCTTGACGTTCACGACCTCTCCCGCATCAATCAGGATGCGCTGGCAGCGGAGCTATCAGCGGAGTTTGATTTTACACCTGTGGAGTTGATGAGCGCTCAGTTACATCTCGACATTAAGCCATCAAATGTTATTCAGACCGGCCGAGTTTCTGGCCTGCTCAAAAAGATAAGTCTTACGGGGAGGCAGGAAGAGCGAATTGCTATTCTAGCAGACGCGATTCTTCAAGATCGAGAAACGGGAGTATCAGTGCTGATCCAATACAAGCAAGATAGGGCCAAATTCGCGAATTGGGCGCTTCACGAACTGCGAACAAGTCTTTTATATAACCAGACGCGCTCCTCCTCCTTCGATGAGGAAGTGATAGCCAATTTGATCCCACGTTTCTTTACGCAGTATTATCCCCTCTCCCGCGGTCAACTGCTGCTCCATCTCGCGAAGCACCTTGCAAAGTGGCCAAAAATAAATGGTGCAATCCGCCGTAGCTTGGAAAAAACTCATTCTATATTTGTCGACTCTTACAGAAAGGAAATTGAACAAATGCTCGCTGAGGCTGAGCATGGTCCGTAGCCCGTAGGAGGGGTTCAACCCTTGCGAAACCCATACCTCCCCTCAGCCCCTGCCTGCTAGGCTTGCGCTTTTGCCCGCTCTACGGCACGCCCGGCACTTGCCATTTGAGGCCAGGAAACCGCGCATAGTCGCGGTCGAGCGTGACCCATTCGCAACCCCACTCGATAGCAAGAGCCGCGAACCAAGCATCGGTTACGCGCGGGCCTCGCGTCTCAGCCTCGGTGCAGAGCAGCTTGAAAATACTCCAGTGCCGATCGCCGGGCTCCACGATCTGACAATGCGGCTGGCCCAAAAGGTCTTCGCAAAAGCCGAACGCCTCCTCGATCGTACTTGGCCTTTTGAAAGCGCGCGGACCCGTTGTGATCCGGACTACAGCGCTTAACGCGAGGGGGGACAAGCCAAAGCGAGCATCGCTAGTGACAATTCTCGTGAGCCAGGGCCGGCAGATCGCATGCTGAGCCGCATCCGTCCGGAAGGCGTAGATGAGCACATTCACATCGGGCAAGATCATCGGCCGCTCTTCAGCCGGTCGATGGTGTCGAGATCGTCTAGTTCCTGAAGCGCCGCCGAGTCCGTCAGATCAATTCCAGGCATTAGGCCGCCCCGAGCGGAACTGATTCTGGGTATGATGCGCTCCTTCTTGGAGTCCCTCTTGTCTCCAGCCACGATCAGCCGCAAGCCATCTTCGATCAGCGACGTAAGGGTGCGCCCCTCAGCGGCGGCCTTGCGCTTGGCGCGGCTTAGAAGATCTTGGGGAAGTCTGACGGTGGTTCGTTCGGCCATATGTCTAGACATATGGCATTTGCCTCCAATATGTCAACCGCTTGCGGCCCTCGGATTGCGCCGCGCTTCGCGCCGCTTCATCCGGGCTACGATCGCATCACGGCCTGGCCGGGCAATGCCCCCGTTCATCTTTCCCCCACGCCGCGTTCACATTTCAGTCAAATTGGCCGGGCTTAGTTCGGGGCACCGGCGTGCAACCTTTGCACAACCTTTCCATGGGATGGTTGCCGCGATCGGGTTGTTCCGACCGCCCCTCCAGGAGACCCTGCAATGAAGAAGACCCTGCTTGCCCTCGCCGCGGCCGCATCGATCGGCGCCGCGGCGCTCGCCGCGCCGAGCCCGGCCGAGGCCGGCGGCTGCTTCGGCTGTGCCGTCGGCGCCGGCGTCGCCGGCGGCTTCATCGCCGGCGCCATCATCGGCTCGGCGGCGGCCGCGCCTCCGCCCTATTATTACGGCCCCGCCCCGGCGTACTACGGCCCCGGCCCCGGCTGCTACTACACCCGCCAGCCGATGTGGGACCCCTATGTCGGCGCCTATCGGCCCGGCCCCCGCGTAATGGTCTGCCCGTAACGGGAAGGCCCGAACCGGCTTCGTGCCGGCCACGTCGATCGAGACCCGGCGAGCGCTCCGCGCCGCCGGGTTTTGTTTGCCTGGCGGCGCGGATTGACAATTCAGTGTGTATAAATACATCATGACCAGCCGCGAGATCCTCGCGAAGCTTTTGGCGGATGGCTGGCAGAGGGTCGGACAGAAGGGCAGCCACGTCCAATTCAAGCACCCGATGAAGCCGGGCCGAGTGACGGTTCCACATCCGGAAAAGGACATCCCGGTCGGCACGCTTCGCAGCATCGAAAAGCAGGCCGGCATCAAGCTGAGATAGACGAATGCGCTCTTACATCGCCCTCATCCATAAGGACCCTCGCAGCGAGTTCGGGGTGTCGTTTCCGGATTTCCCCGGCTGCATTTCCGCCGGAGCTACGCTCGACGAAGCGCGCACCAATGCCGAAGAGGCTCTCGCCTTCCATGTCGAAGGCATGGCGGAGGACGGCGACGCCATCCCGGAGCCTTCCTCGCTCGAGCAGATCATGGCGGACCCGGAGAATCGCGACGCCGTCGCCGTCCTGATCCCGCTGCGCGAACAAGCGGCCCGCACCGTGCGGGTCAACATCACCCTCCCGGAAGCGACGCTTGCGGAGATCGACCGCTACGCCGAGGCGCACGGATTCACGCGATCCGGATTTCTGGCGCAAGCCGCAAAGCGAGCCATCGAACAGGCATAATGAGGCGCAACTCGAACTGCGCAGCATTCAATTCCCGCGCGTGCGGCCGCGCATGTGGTCGAGCACGGCGGCGGTCGGCCAGCAGTCGAGCTTCAGCCCGTTCGCCTTCTGGTAGGCGCCGAGCGCGAGCCGCGTCTTCATCCCGGCCTTGCCGTCGATTTTCTCGGAATAATAGCCGAGCTCGGTGAGCCGCCGCTGCATCTCCTCGAGTGCACCGGTCTTGAGCTGTACCACCTCGGCCCAATGCGTCTCGAACGCGCGCGCATCGAGGATGCGATCGCTCAAGCTCCCGACGAACAGCACGTAGAGATCGGAAAAATTGTAGTCTTTCAGCACGAAATAGTTCGGTAGGATTAGAAAGCCGGGGCCGTAGATGCCGGCCGGCAGCAACAGCGAGGCCGGCTGCGCCTGCTCTTCCGCCGAGAGCTTGCGGTCGAACGCGGGCGCAAAGCCGCGCCGCACCCATTCGGCGATCGGAAGTTTCACGTCGGGATCGGCGAGCGTGCAATCGACCGCTTTCGGCACGCGCGCCTCGTAGGCCCAGCGCTGGCCTTTCTGCCAGCCCTTCTCCGCGAGCTGCTTTGCCGCGGAGGCGAGCGCGTCCGGCACCGAGTTCCAGATGTCGCGGCGGCCGTCGCCGTCGAAATCGACGGCGTATTTGTAGAACTCTGACGGCAGGAACTGGGTCAACCCCATGGCGCCGGCCCAGGAGCTGCGCATCTCGGAAAGCTTGACCTCGCCGTCCTCGACCATTTTTAGCGCAAACAACAGCTCCTGCCGGAACACGTCCTTGCGGCGCCCGAGATAGGCCTGCGTCGCCAGCACCCGGATCGCGTTGTTGCCGGGCCTGTAGCCGCGGCTGAATCCCGATTCGCGACCCCAGATGGCGAGCACGACGGTGGGCGGCACGCCGAACCGCTGCTCGATCGCGTCAAGCGTCTTGCCGAATTCGGTAAGCAGCTTGCGGCCTTCGCCGGCGAGCCGCGCCAGGCTCGCGTCCTTCAAATAATCGGCGGGGCGCAGCACGAACTCCGGCTGCTCGCGCTGCGGCGCGGGCCTGCCCGGCACGTCGAGGTCGGGCAGCGAGAGATCGGGCTCGAGCGAACGGGTCGCGGCATCGAAGGTTGCTCGCGAAATGCCGAACGCCTGCGCGTCCGGCCACAGGGCCTCGAGCCATTGGCGGAACGCCGCGTCGGCGGCGGCAGCAGGCGTGCCCGCGGCGAGCGCGAGCCAGAGCACGGCGGGAAAAATGCGCGCGATATTCACCGGCCGAATTTCTTGTACTTGATCCGATGCGGGATGGTGGAATCGATGCCGAGGCGCCGCTTCTTGTCCTCCTCGTAATCGGCGAAATTGCCCTCGAACCATTCGACGTGGCTCTCGCCCTCGAAGGCGAGCATGTGGGTGGCGATGCGATCGAGGAACCAGCGGTCGTGGCTGATGATCACCGCGCAGCCGGCGAAATCCTCCAGCGCCTCCTCGAGCGCGCGCAGCGTGTCGACGTCGAGATCGTTGGTCGGCTCGTCCAGCAGCAGCACGTTGGCGCCGGATTTGAGCATCTTGGCGAGGTGCACCCGGTTGCGCTCGCCGCCGGAAAGCTGCCCGACCTTTTTCTGCTGGTCGGCGCCCCGGAAATTGAACGCCGAGCAATAGGCGCGGGAATTGACCTCGCGCTTGCCGAGCGCGAGCACGTCCTTGCCGCCGGAAATCTCCTCCCACACGCTGTTTTTTCCCTCGAGCGTGTCGCGCGACTGGTCGACGTAGCCGAGCTTGACCGTCTCGCCGATGCGGATTTGTCCGGCGTCGGGATTCTCCGGGCCGGTGATCATGCGGAACAAGGTGGTCTTGCCGGCACCGTTGGGACCGATGACGCCGACGATGCCGCCCGGCGGCAATTTGAAGCTCAGGTTCTCGATCAAGAGATTGTCGCCGTAGCCCTTGGTCAGCCCGTCGGCGTCGATGACGTTGGCGCCGAGCCGCTCCGCGATCGGAACGACGATCTGGGCGGTCTGCGGGCCCTTGTCGGCGCTCTTGGCGACGAGCTCCTCATAGGCGCGATAGCGCGCCTTGGATTTCGCCTGGCGCGCACGCGGCGAGGCCGAGATCCACTCGCGCTCCCGCGCCATCGTGCGCTGGCGGGCTTCCTCCTCGCGGCCCTCCTGCACGAGCCGCTTCTGTTTCTGCTCGAGCCAGGCCGAATAATTGCCCTGGTAGGGAATGCCGCGGCCGCGGTCGAGCTCGAGGATCCAGCCGGTGACGTTGTCGAGGAAATAGCGGTCGTGGGTGACGATCAGGATCGCGCCCGGATAGCTCTCGAGGTGGCTTTCGAGCCAGGCGACGGTCTCGGCGTCGAGGTGATTGGTCGGCTCGTCGAGCAGCAGCAGGTCGGGCGCTTCGAGCAGGAGCCGGCACAGCGCGACGCGCCGCTTCTCGCCGCCCGAGAGCTTGTCGATTTCGGCGTCGTCGGGCGGACAGCGCAGCGCGTCCATCGCCTGGTCGATCTTGGAATCCAGGTCCCACAGACCCTTCGCCTCGATCTCGTCCTGGAGTCGCGTCATCTCGTCGGCGGTCTCATCCGAATAGTTCATGGCGAGCTCGTTGTAGCGCGCGAGCACGGCGCGCTGCGGCGCCACCCCCTCCATCACGTTCTCGCGCACGCTTTTTGCCGCGTCGAGCTGCGGCTCCTGCGCCAAGTACCCGACCCGCGCGCCCTCCGCCGCCCAGGCCTCCCCGGAAAACTCCTTGTCGAGCCCGGCCATGATCCGCAGCAGCGTCGATTTCCCGGAGCCGTTGGGCCCCAGCACGCCGATCTTGGCATCGGGATAGAACGACAGATTGATGTTCTCGAGCACCTTGCGGTTGCCCGGATAGGTCTTGGTGAGACCCTGCATGTGATAGACGAATTGACGGGCCATCGGCCTCTTTCTGCGACGATGCTGGTGTGAGGGGGAGCCGCGCTGATGTAGCGATCCGCAGCGCCGAGGGCAAGCCGACAAGCTTTCGCCCTGATTGCGTTGCAGAACGCGGGCGTTGGCGCCCGGCTCGCCTCGCGCGAGCGGCGCCCGTCGATCCGACCGCCGAGACCGGAAGCTCGCCGCCGTAACCTTGCGGAAAGCTTGAATCCGGACCGGGGTTCGCCGGCGATTTGCGCGCACTTCTCGTTAACGAGTACCGGATAGCCTGACCATGAACGCCGCCTGCAAGGACCAAGGATCTCGGCGTGCCAGGATTCGGGGCAGGGCAATGAGCGAGTTCGCGCTTTCCAGCGGTTTTGCCGGTCGCGGAACCCGCATGCTGCGGATCGCGCAACCTCTGCTCAGGCTGCTCCGCGACTTGTCCGACCATTACCGGCCCGAGCTCTACTACATGCGCGGCCCCGGCCCGAAATGGCGCGAGAAGCACGCGCCGCCGGCGCAGCAGCAGCAGGCGCCGGACCCCGCCTCGCCGGATTTCCAAGGCCTCTACGAGCCGCGCTGAGCCGGGCCTGCGCCCACTGCGCCGTCATCCCGGGGCCCGAGCGACGCGAGGGAACCCGGGATCCGTGGCCATTGCGCGTGCCGCTTCCGCGTTCACAGGTTCCGGGTTCGCCGCCATCACGGTGAGGTGGCCAGCCGTCCTTCGAGGCTCGGCGCTTCGCGCCTCGCACCTCAGGATGACGGCTGGCCCGCGAACCCCGCGGCGCCCCGGAACGACGGAGATGCCGGCCATTGCGGGAAGCCCTTGTCGTGCCGACATAGATTGGCGACATAGAGGGTGCGGCGAGCTTTGCCGCGATACGCGCAGATCCCGAGCCAGATTCATGTCGCCGGTCATCGACAAAGCGCAGAGCGAATATCTCCTCCGGCCCGATCCGGACGATCCGCGGCTGACCGAGCGCGTGCGCGGCATCGACCATTCCGGCGCGCCGATCGAGACCGCGGTCACGGTCGAGCGCGCGCTCACCATTTTCCTCAATGCGCAGGAGATCGTCACCGCGATGACGATCGGCGACTACCCCGAATATCTCGCCCTCGGCTATTTGCTCAATCAGAACATGCTGCGGACCGACGACGTCGTGATCGGCGTCGACTACGACGAGGACCTCGCGGTGGTGGTGGTGCGCACCGAGCGCAGCACCGATTACGAGCAGAAGCTCAAGAAGAAAGTGCAGACCTCGGGCTGCGCCCAGGGCACCGTGTTCGGCGACCTGATGGAAGTGATCGAGAACGCCGCGCTGCCGAAAACCGAACTGCGCACGTCCTGGCTCTACGCGCTCACCCACAAGATCAACACCACGCCCTCGCTCTATCTCGAGGCGGGCGCCATCCACGGCTGCGTGCTGTGCGAGCGCGATTCTCCGCTGGTCTACATGGAGGACGTCGGCCGCCACAACGCGGTCGACAAGATCGCCGGCTGGATGTTCCGCAGCAAGGCGCGCGCCGACGACAAGATTTTCTACACCACCGGCCGGCTCACGTCCGAGATGGTGATCAAGACGGTGCGCATGGGCATTCCGATCCTGGTGTCGCGCTCGGGATTCACCGCCTGGGGCGTCGATCTCGCCCGCCGGGCCGGCCTCACCCTGATCGGCCGCGCTCGCGGCCAGCGCTTCATCGCGCTCTCCGGGGAGGACCGCATCGTGTTCGACCAGGATCCACGCACCGTCACGGAAGAGAGCGCGAGGCACCGTCGCAAGGCGGCGGCCCATGACGAATGAGACCGCGAATGAGACAGCGAATGAGAGCGCGAATGCGCCCACGCGCGAGCCTTCGAGCTACGGTCTGATCCTGGCGGGCGGGCTGGCGCGCCGCATGGGCGGTGGCGACAAGACGCTGATCCGCATCGGCGAGAAGACGATCCTGGAGCGGGCGATGGCACGGCTCGGCCCGCAATCCGCGGGCCTGCTCATCAACGCCAACGGCGATGTCTCGCGCTTTGCCAGTTTCGGGCTTCCGGTGGTCGCCGACGACATCGCGGGCTTCGCCGGCCCGCTCGCTGGCATCCTGGCCGGGCTCGATTGGGTGGCGGCGAACGCGCCCGCCATCGAGTGGGTCGTGAGCGTGCCCGGCGACTGCCCGTTCCTGCCGCGCGATCTCGTTTCCCGGCTCCATGAGGCGCGCATGGCAAGCGAGTTTCCGCTCGCCTGCGCGCGATCGGGCGAATGGCGGCATCCGGTGGTGGGGCTGTGGCCGGTTGCGCTGCGGCACGATCTGCGCCGCGCGCTCGGGGCGGGCCTGCGCAAGATCGAAGCCTGGACGCAAACCCACGGAGTGGCGCTCGCCGCATGGCCGGCCGAACCGGTCGATCCGTTCTTCAACGTCAACACGCCGGAGGATGCCGCCGAAGCCGCGCGCATGGCGCAGCTCGGCGCATGATCGCTGGCGCGGCGCGCAAACAAACGTTATGATTCATCAACAATGAGAACCCTGGGAGGAATCGACCATGCGCGCGTTTCTCGCAGCCTGCACCGCGGCGATCATCCTGGCGGCCTGCGGCGTCCTCGCCCTGGGCGCGATCCAGAAACCGGCGGGCGTAGCGTTCTCGACCGATGGCGCGCGCATCGATCCGGGCTGGAGCTGGCGCCAGATGTTTCGACGTTCCGCAGGCAATCAGCCGGCACCACTCGCCCAATCCGGGCAGGACAGCGCCGCCATAGCTCACCTCGGCCCGCAAGGCTGCGAGCAGACCAGCGCCTACCGGTGGATCTTCGTCGATTTCGGCGAAGCCGGCGAAAACGACGCCTGCTTGGACAGCCAGTGATCCGGGAATCCCGGATTTCGCTCCGCTCCATCCGGGCTACGAACCTCACCCGATCAGGGATGCGTGCGGTAGAAACCCGACCTGCTGCCCCGGCTCGACCCGCGTCGTTTCCTCGTCGAGCTCGACCAATCCCGCGCTCTCGGTCAGCGAGCTCAAGATTCCCGCACCGTCGCGGGGATATTTGCTGGCTTCGATGCTGCCCGATCATCGGATCCGGCAATGCGCCGGCGAGGCGCAACAGCAGCGGCCGCACCACCCGCACGAAGGTGACGAACGCCGCGACCGGGTTGCCGGGCACGCCGACGAAGGCCGCGCCCCTGATCACCGCCATCGCAACCGGACGTCCCGGCTTGATGGCGACGCGCCAGAACACCAGCTTGCCGACGGCTTCGACCGCCGCGCGCACGTGATCGGCCTCGCCGGTCGAGACACCGCCCGAGGTGAGCACGAGGTCATGGTCCTCCGCCGCGGCGGCGAGCGCGGACTCTAGCCGCAGCGGATCGTCGGCCAGAATGCCGAGATCGGTGATTTCGGCGCCGAGCCGGGCCAGCAGTTCGGCGAGCAGGCGGCGGTTGGCGTCGAACAGCGCCGCGTCCGGCCGGCGCGATCCCGGCTCCACGATCTCGTCTCCGGTGGAGAACAGCGCAACGCGCACGCGCCGCCGCACCGGCAGATCGGTCAGCCCGAGCGCCGCGGCAAGCGCGATGTGCTGCGGCCCGAGCCGGCGGCCCGCCGGCAGCGCCGCCGCGCCTGCGCGCACGTCCTCGCCGGCAAGCCGGCGATTGGCGCCGGGCGCGAGCCCGGACGGCACGACCACGCAGGCGCCCTCGGTGCGGCAATCCTCCTGCATGAACACGGTGTCGGCGCGCGCGGGCATCGGGGCGCCGGTGAAGATGCGAATGGCCTCGCCCTGGCGCGCCGGCCGCGTCGAGGCGCTCCCCGCGGTGAGGCGGTCGGCCACGACGAGCCGCGTCTCGCCGGCCGGCTCGAGATCGGCGTGGCAGACCGCGTAGCCGTCGACGGCCGAATTATCGAACGGCGGCAGATCGAGCGGGGCGATGATTTCCTCGGCCAGCACGCGACCCGCGGCATGATCGAGGCTCACCCGTTCGACCTCTCTGACTGGGCTCACGCGCTCGAACATCAGCCGTTCGACGTCCTCGACCAAGAGCAGCGCGCCGCCGAAGGCGAAGCAATCGTCGGAAAGCTGCGCCATCAGCCGCTCCCGGCCCGCTCGTTCGGCATCGCGACCGGCGCCGCGCGGGCGAGCATCGTTTCGAGGATGGCGTCGACGTCGTCGATCGCCAGCACCGGAACGCGCGCGGAGGGCAGCGGCCGGTCCGACGCGATCGCGACGATGTTGGGATCCTCGGGATGGAGCAGCGGCTTGCCGACCGACTCGCGGTAAATTTCGAGCTTGGGAAGCGAGGCGCGCTTGAAACCTTCGACGATGACGAGGTCGACCGGCGCGAGCTTTGGCAAGAGCGCATCGAGCGCCGGCTCGGCGCTGCCCCGCAACTCGTGCACCAGCGCCCAGCGGTTGGCCGAGGACACCAGCACTTCGGTCGCCCCCGCCATGCGATGGGTGTGGGAATCCTTGCCCTTCTGGTCGACGTCGAAGCCGTGATGGGCGTGCTTGATGGTGGAGACCAGGATCCCCCGCTCGACCAGCCGGGGGATCAGCTTGGTCAACAGCGTGGTCTTTCCCGCCCCGCTCCAGCCGGCGATGCCGATGACGCGCATACGGCCAATATAGCATTCCATGCAGCGTCGTTTCGGGGCATCGCGGAGCGGCGAGCGTCATCCTGAGGCGCGAGGCGCCGAGCCTCGAAGGACCGCCGAGCCACGGGCTGCGCCGTCGCCCTTCGAGGCTGGCCCGCTGTCAAGATCCGGGCAGATCTCACGACGTTCGAGCGGGCCAGCACCTCAGGGTGACGGCGCGCGCTCCGATTAGCTCCTACTCCGCCGGGCTGGGATGCGGGGGCGCGGCGGCCGCGCGGCCCTCTTCCTCCTCGACCCAGAGCGAATGGTGCTCCTTGGCCCAATTCAGGTCGACCTCGCCGCCACCCATGGCGTCGAACGCCCCCTGCATGCCGATTGTGCCGATGTAGATGTGCGCCAGGATGGCGGCGACGAACAGCATGGCGAGAACGCCGTGGATGATTTCGGCGATCTGCATGCCGGCGATGCCGGCCGCGTAGAACGGGAAGATCAGATAAAAGCCCGATACGGTCATGGCGGCGCCGGTCAGGATCACCGTCCAGAACACCAGCTTTTGCCCGGCGTTGAAGCGTCGCGCGGGCGGGTGTTCGTGGCCGAAAAAGCCGCCGGCTTTTTTCAGCCATTCCACATCGATCCGGCCCGGAATGTTGTCTCTCACCCAGAGCACGAAGATGAGAATGAGGCCGAGCACGAACGGAAAGCTCAGGTAGTCGTGGATGTATTTGGCGGCGACCGAGAACTTGCTGAAGGCCTCCGGCCCCATCAGCGGCAGCAACAACGGCCTGCCAAAGGTGATGTTGAGCCCGGTGAGCGCCATCATCACGAACGAGGCCGCGGTCAGCCAATGGGTGAAGCGCTCGACGGCGTTGAAGCGGGTGAGGGTGCGCCCGGATCTGCCGCTCTCGATCTTGATCGTGCCGCGGATCGCGTAGAAGGCGACCAGCAGCACCAGCATGCCGAGGAAGGCGATCGCGCCGATCCACCGCAGCGTCACTTCGTGGAACTGGCGCCAGTTCCGCCCATCGGGCTGCTCCACCACGTAGGACTTGGTATCGGGAATGGAGCCGCGCCCCTCGATGCGACGGAATTGCTGCAGCAGCTTGTCTTCCTTGACCGAGTCCGCGGTCGGATTGACCGACGAGGGCTGCTGGGCTGGCGCCGGCGGCGCCAGCGCAACGAGCCCGGCCAATGCCAGCGCCGCAAAGACCAGCCGCAGGCGCGCGACGAGCGTCATGCCTCTTCCTCCCTTTTCTTTCACCTCTCCCCGTAAACGGGGAGAAGGAGAGGATACACCGTGCCTACACCGCGATCTCTTCGCGGTACGCCGTCTTCCAGCCCCATGCGCCGGAACCGTAGCCGCGCTTCAGCACCCGTTCCTTGTAGATCTGGGCGATGATCTCGCCGTCGCCGGCGAGCAGCGATTTGGTCGAGCACATCTCGGCGCACAGCGGCAGCTTGCCTTCGGCGAGGCGGTTGGCGCCGTATTTGTTGAATTGCTCCACCGTATTGTCTGGCTCGGGTCCGCCGGCGCAATAGGTGCATTTGTCCATCTTGCCGCGGGAGCCGAAATTGCCGACGCGCGGATATTGCGGCGCCCCGAACGGGCAGGCGTAGAAGCAATAGCCGCAGCCGATGCACAGGTCCTTGGAGTGCAGCACCACGGCGTCCGCCGTGGTGTAGAAGCAATTCACCGGGCACACCGCCGCGCACGGCGCATCGGTGCAGTGCATGCACGCCATCGACACCGAGCGCTCGCCGGGCTTGCCGTCGTCGATGGTGACCACGCGGCGCCGGTTGATGCCCCACGGCACCTCGTTCTCGTTCTTGCAGGCGGTGACGCAGGCGTTGCATTCGATGCAGCGATCGGCGTCGCACAGGAATTTCATTCGAGCCATGGTGCCGCCTCCTACGCCGCCCGGATCTGGCACAGCGTGACTTTAGGTTCTTGCATGCCAGTCGCCGGATCGTAGCCGTAGCTGGTGATCGTGTTGGCGCTCTCCCCGAGCACGACCGGATCGGCGCCGTTCGGATATTTGCTGCGCAGGTCCTCGCCCTGGTACCAGCCGCCGAAGTGGAACGGCATCCAGGCGACGCCCTTGCCGACGCGCTCGGTAACCAGGGCCTTCATGCGCGCCCGCGAGGCGTTCTCGACCCCGGTGACCCAGACCCAGCCGCCGTCCTTGATGCCGCGGTCGGCGGCGTCGGCCGGGCTGATCTCGATGAACATGTCCTGCTGCAGCTCGGCGAGCCACTTGTTGGACCGGGTTTCCTCGCCGCCGCCTTCGTATTCGACCAAGCGCCCCGAGCTCAGGATCAGCGGGAACTCCTTGGCGATGCCTTTGTCGATCGCCGCCTTCTGCACCGAGAAGCCGATATTGGGCACCCGGAACTGGCGGGCGTCGGCGAGGGTGGGATATTTCTCGACCAGATCGACGCGCGGCGTGTAGATCGGCTCGCGGTGGGTGGGGATCGGATCCGGCAGGCCGAACGCGTTCATGCGCGCCTTGGCGTTGCCGTACGGCAGGCAGCCGTGCGCCATCGCCACGCGCTGGATGCCGCCGGAAAGATCCGTCGACCACGCCACCGTGTCGGCCTTCTCGCCGCCGATGCGCTCGATGGTGGCGAGCTCTTCGGGCGTGAGATCCTTGTCCCAGCCGAGCTTCTTGAGCACCGCATAGGTGAACTCGGGATAGCCGTCCTGGATCTCCGAACCGAGCGAATAGGAACCCTCGGCGAGCAGGTTGACGCCGTTGCGCTCGACGCCGAACCGCGCCCGGAACGTGCCGCCGCCGTCCATGACGTTGAGCGTGGTGTTGTAGAGCAGCGGCGTGCCCGGATGCTTGAGCTCCGGCTTGCCCCAGCACGGCCACGGCAGGCCGTAATAATCCCCCTTGCACGGCCCCTCCTTGGCGCGCAGCGTGACCAGGTCGAAGTCCTTCTGGTTGGCGATATGCAGCTTGAGGCGCTCCGGCGACTGGCCGCAATAGCCGGTCGACCAGCTGCCGCGATTCATCTCGCGCAGAATATCCTCCGGCACCGGACGATCGCCCTCGACCTTGATGTTCTTGAGCATCGCGTCGGCGAATCCGAGCTTCTTGGCCATCAGATGGATGACCTGATAATCGTCCTTGCTCTCGAAGCTCGGCGACACGACCTGCTCGCCCCATTGCAGCGAGCGATTGGAGGCGACGCGTGAGCCCGAGGATTCGAACTGCGTGCACACCGGCAGCAGATAGGTACCGTCCTTGCGGCCGGCCTTGACCGCGAGCACCGCCCAAGTGGTCGGATGCGGATCGGCGACGACCAGTAGATCGAGCTTCTCCAGGCCTTTGATCGATTCCGGGATTCGCGTGATGGAGTTGCTGGCGTGGCCCTGGACGAACATGGCCCGCACGTTGTCCTTCTGGGCGACTTGGTCCTTCGGCAGCAGCACCGCGTCGAACCAGCGGGTGAGCGGAATGCCGGGGGTCTCCATCATCTTCTTGTCGTCGAAGCGCGCCAGCAAATCGTTGTAGTCGACCTCCCAGACGCGCGCCCAATGCTTCCAGGCCCCCTCGACGAGGCCGTAGTAGAACGGCAGCGTCACGATATCGAGGCCGACGTCGGTCGCGCCCTGCACGTTGTCATGGCCGCGGAAAATGTTGGCGCCGGTGCCCGGCTTGCCGACGTTGCCGGTCAACAGCAGCGCCATGCAGCTCGCCCGCACGTTGGCGGTGCCGACCGTGTGCTGGGTCTGGCCCATGCACCAGATCAGCGTGGCCGGCTTCTGGGTGGCGAACATTTCGGCGACGCGCTTGAGCTGCTCGCCGGGAACGCCGCTGACCCGCTCGACCTCCGCCGGATCCCACTTCTCGATCTCTTTCTTGGCGTCGTCGAAGCCGTAGACGCGCTGCTTGATGAATTCCTTGTCCTCCCAGCCGTTCTTGAGGATGTGCCACATCATGCCGTAGAGCACCGGAATGTCGGTGCCCGGGCGCAGCCGCACGTATTCGGTGGCGTGCGCGGCGGTCCGCGTCATGCGCGGATCGACCACAATGAAATTCGCCCTGTTGAGCTCCTTGCCCTCCAGCAAATGCTGCAGCGACACCGGATGGGCCTCGGCGGGATTGCCGCCCCAGATGATCAGCGTCTTGGCGTTGCGGATGTCGTTGTAGCTGTTGGTCATCGCGCCGTAGCCCCAGGTATTGGCTACGCCGGTGACCGTGGTCGAATGGCAGATGCGGGCCTGGTGATCGGTGTTGTTGGTGCCCCAGAATGCTCCCAGCTTGCGGAACAGGTAGGCGGCCTCGTTGGTCATTTTCGCCGAGCCCAGCCAATAGATCGAATCCGGCCCGGATTTCTCGCGGATCTGCAGGATCTTGTCGCCGATCTCGTCGATCGCCTTGTCCCACGCGACGCGGGTCCACTGGCCGTCGACGAGCTTGAGCGGATATTTGAGCCGGCGGTCGGAATGCACGAGCTCGCGCACCGCTGCGCCCTTGGCGCAATGCGAGCCGCGATTGAACGGGCTGTCCCAGCTCGGCTCCTGGCCGATCCACACGTCGTTCTGCACCTCGGCCGTCACCGTGCAGCCGACCGAGCAATGCGTGCAGATGTTCTTGCGGGTGGCGACCGGGGTGCCGGCGCGCGGCGGCGGACCCGCCTCGGCCCTGCGTACGCCGCCGAGCGGCAAGGCGCCGAGCGTCGCCAGCCCCGAGGCGACGAGGCCCGAGCGGCGCAGGAACGTGCGGCGGTCGAGCCCGCCGCTCGATTGGCCGGCCAGCGCGGCCGCCAGCTTGCCGCGGTGCGCTTCGCGTTCCTTCCTTTTGATCAACACGGCCTCGTCTCCCTCACTGCGGATATTTGTTGACCCGGTAGAACGCCTTGACGTGCTCGGTTTCCTTGTAGCGCGCCTTGCGCTTCTCCTGGTCGGATTCGGCGGCCGCGGCCGGACTCGTCAGCGGCACGGCGCTGGTGGCGGCCGCGGCGCCGGCGCCCGCCGCCAGCACGCGAAGGAAATCGCGACGGGCCACTGTCTTCTTCTGCGGTTTGTCCATGGCGGGCTCCTCATTGATCGTTCGGCCGGCGGCTCACGCCGGCAATGCGTAGGCTTGCGATTCGATTTCGATGAATACCCGGCCGAGCATGCCGACGCTGCGGTAGAATTGCGCGGCTTGCGCGCGCTCGAGGTCCGCGAAGAAGCGCGCGGCCCACGGCTCGACGTGCTTCTTGAAGATTCTCTCGTCGCTGCCGGACGGCGCCGGAAGGCGGCCGCCCGCGAGCCCCGCCATCACTTCGCATAGCGTCGCGAGGTGATCCTCCGGCTCGTAATTGCCCTCGGAGCGCGCAATGCCGAGTTCGGCGAGATCGGAGCGCAGGCGCGCCAGCGGCCGCTCGTAGAGGAATCCGGTCAGATAATAGGAGCCGTAGGGCATCACCTCGCCACGGCCGATCCCGATGAACAGGTCGAAAAACTCCCGCTCCACCGTCTCCGGCCTGGCGGCGCGGGCGGCCTCGGCGAGCGCCGCGTGGGCAAGCCCAATCGGGGTCGCGTCGACCTTGAGATCGGCGATGTCTTCGAGGAGCTGCCGATCCGGGGTTCGCGTGAGCAAGGCGGCGAGCAGCGCATATTCGCGCGCTCGCGCGGCATCGACCTCGTCTGGCAGCACGGCCATAGCGAGGCTCTCTTCGACTTGAGATTGTGACGGCTGGGACGGCTCGATCCGGCCGGCGAGCATCCCGTTCCTCCCATCTTCGTCAGCCGCTTCTTCGAAGTTCTCGAACGATCGGCCTCTGGATTTTATTGTGGCAGTTTCCTCTGGATTGTTCTTGCGGTTCAAGACCCTGCGAGGATGCGCGTCGATCCTGGCCCGGTCAATAGTTCATTTATGATCGCTGACCCGACGACCGCGGCGGCGGTTCCGGCCCTGCGGCTTGCTGTTGCATCGCAGTATCGTCCCGGCGGGCCTCCGGTTCCGCAGGAGTGGGTACACCGCCCGCCGGCGGCGCTTGCGTCCCGCCGCTCTCCCCTGCCTTCACAAACTCGTGTTCGGAATCGCCGCCGCTCGCGGCGTGGTCGGACTGGGCGGCAGCCGGAACCGACGGCATCTCGCCCGAAGCCGGATCCGGATCTCCGAGCACCTGCGCAACGAGTTGCCGCGCGGCATCCGGAGCAAACGGTCCGAATCCCGGGACACCCTCCGGCGCGTTGAAATCCCAGGCGTTCTCCGAGAGGCCGATGAAATCCCGGATCGCGGGATCGCTGCTCCAGGCCCGGCGCAACGCGGCGCGCGCAAGGTCCTGCGGCACGCCTTGCTCGAGAAATGCGCGAATGTCCGTGCCGCTGTCGATGGAATCGATCGGCGGCAGTTCCGCCGCCGGCTGCGGCTGAGATCGCGCCGCCGGCGGGGCGCTCGGCGGCTCGGATTTTTCGCTCGCCGTCGCCGCGGGTGCGGCGGGTTGTTCGGTAACGGGCTCCGCCTGGGCCGCCGCGGCTTTACGTTTGCGTCGCGACCAGCGCGCCAGGAAGGCTTCGCGATCTTTCATGCTTGCCGCCCCTTCCGGGTAGGAACGCGCCGACCTAGCGCTTCCGGATCGGCGCGATCCCGCTCGCGCTTGGCAAAGGAATGCTCGGCCGGGTGCTCGGCAACGAACGCGGCGATGGCTTGGCGGATCGGCTCCGGCATCGCCACCTGCTCGACGAGATCCGTGCCCGGCTCGGTAAAGCCTTCGCCCTCGGTCGGATCGGCGGTGACGGTCTTCAGCTCGAACGGCGGCTCGCGCCCCGTGGGCCGCAACACCACCCACAGCGAAGGCGCGCCCGAATCGAGGTTATCGCGGTAATGAGCGGTGTCCGAGCGATACAGCTCGATGTCGACGCTGCCGGCAAAGAAGCGCACGGCGTCCGGGGCGGTCGCGATCTCCGTCCAGGGCGCCGCTTCCGGGATGCCGGCGAGCACCGAGACGGGACGCCAGACGTGCTCGGTCCACGGGCTCGTCGCCTTGCGCCGCTCCACGACGACGCCGACCGGCAGACGAACGAGCGGGACGTACATGCTCAACTCACTCTCTCCGGCGAACGGATCGGCAGCCCGACCACGAGATTCTGCGGCTTGACCCGCAGCATTCCGTCGGGCGTCATCGCGAGGATCAAATAAACGTCGTCGCCGGCAAGTTGCTCGGAAAGCCGTGTAGCATCGCGGAACGTCAGGCGATAGAGCCCGAGCACGCGTCCGGCGGTTGCCGAATCGAGCTCCTCGCCGTCCCACAGTCGGTCGCCGATCTTCGTGGCTGCGGCGTCGAGCCCGACATACCAGGCAAGCGGCGCGTTGCGCACCTCGATCAGCGGCTCGATTTCCGCTTCGAGCGCCAGCATGTGGCGGAGGAATGTGGCGATCGCCTGCGCCAGCGCCGCGTGGCCGCGCCGTCCCGCCGTGAGATCGAGGGCGAAATCGAAGCGATCGCTGCGCGCCCAATAGCCCTGCGCATTGTCTTGGTTCAGAACGTCGATCGCATCTGGGCCCGGCAAGCCCAGCATCGACACCAGCGGCGAGACCGGAGCACCGTTCTTGCCGGAAATCAGCTCCTCGTCGGCGGCAAGCGGCGCGCCGTCGTGAATCGTGATGCGTTGCGGCCGGAACATGAGCTCGGCCGCGCGCAGCACGAAGGGGTCGTCGCAGCCGTCGAGCGCATTGCGGAGAATCACGTGGACCAATTGATTGAGGAACAGCGGCGGCGTGCTGCCGACGCCGTTGCGCGCCAGCGCCAGATACGCCGCTTCCAGCGTGGGATGCGCCAGCAGATGATCGCGGAATGCGACCAGCAGCTCAAAATTCTCCCGCGCGTCGGCATCGGCAATCGCGGAGATTTCGCGGGCGGCGACGGCGCGGCGCGGATTTTCGAGCAGCGTGCGATGGAGCGTCCGCTCCGCCGCGCATGCCTCCGCCGGCGGCGCGAGCTCGGGCCGAGCCAGATAGATTTTCAGGAATTCGTCGGTCACCACCAGCCCGCCGCCCTCGTCGCGGTCGAGCAGATGATGCCCGCAGGAGAGCCAGAAGTCTTTCATGGCCCGCCCCTGCCGGGCGGGTGGCGCGTGCCGAGCGGCTTGCTCCGGACACCTCCCCCTGAAAGGGGGAGAGCCTGCCCTCGGGCTTGACCCGAGGGTCGACCGGCCCGGATCAAGTCCGGGCCAGGCTCCGCGTCGGGAGGGGGTCGCGATCCCCACTCCATCCCTCCCCTTTTCAAGGGGAGGGAGTCGCTTGCGGCCCGCTCGGAGCCAAATGCCAGACCTCCGCGAGGAGAGGGAGGAGACTGCCGATCCGCCTCAGTCATGCGAGCGAGTCCTGCTCTCCGTGCCGAGTGCGACGAGATCCACCTCCTCGTCCGTCTCCTCCTCGCCTTCGACCTCGAGGAACGCGAAGGCGCGCAGCGGCTTGGCGCCCGCGCGCGGACGCAGCGTGCGAAACGTCTCGCGGATCTCGCCGTCCCGCTGAACGCGATGCATGGCGATCAGCGTATCGGGCGGATGCTCCGCGAGCGATGCGGCAAAGGCGACCTCCTCGGCGGCCGCGCCGCGCGCCGTCTCAAGATCCGGAGCGCCGAAATGCTCGACCAAGCGCGTCGCCAAGGTCTCGATCGCCGCTCCGCGGGTTTCCTCGTCCGCCTCGACGACTTGCACCAGCGTCGACCAGCCCAGGCTCGAAATACCCAAGAAGCCGCTGCGAAACGCGGTGCGCGCCTTGCCCTCGAGCGTTGCGGGATCGGCATCGAGAAACGCGAATGCGCCGGGCACCGCCCATTCGCCGGGCTCCGCGGCACGTTCGAACACGAAGGTGTCGGACGGGTCGAGCCGAATGGTGCGCAACAGCTTCATGCGCGCGGGGCTCCGGTGTGCGGATCGAGCCAGGACGGCACCGCGAGCGCGGGGACGAGCCGGCGCTTGCCGATCGCGCGTTCGCCGACGCGGCGCACCAAAAGATCGCCGGCCCGATCGATCGAGCGTTCGACACCGTGCTCGGCCGCAATCCGCGACAGATAGGATTCGGCGATTCTGCGGAACCCGGCCTCCTGCCAGGCGTCGGTCAGCACCATCAGGTGCCGCGCGAAGCTTTCCACCACCTGGCCGGAGCCGAGATCGTGGAAGCCCTCCTCCTCGAGCGCTGCCCCGAGCGGCCGCAGGCCCGGCTTGCGCTCCGTCATCTCGACGGTGCGGATCATGGCGCCGAACACCAGCCAGGGCGCGGGACGATCCTCGCGGGCCCCCTTCGGCCACGCCAGACGCCCGCCGCCGACCAGTCCGCCGTCGACCCGGATCGCGTCCGGCCAGTCCACCTGGATCGGCTTCTCCGGCGGAGCATGGACCGCCAGCGCATCGACCAGCGCCGCCATCCCCGCATAGAACGCGCGGCGGGCCTCGGCGAGCGGCTCGTCGGGCTCGAGCACCACCGCGAACTCGACGACGTCGAAGCGGCCGACCCAGACCAGGGTCCCGGCGCCCTCCTCGGCGGCAATGCCCTGCGCGTGCGCAAACGCGTCGCCGATCTCGCGCAGACCCACCGGCCGGAACGCGGGCGGCAGGTCGAGGCTCGGCGCAAACGGGGTCCGCATGCGGGCGTCCAGCGACATCGATGCTCCTGTACTTTTGAACCGCTACAATTATAGCTAGGCGGCCCAGGTGGCTAGAGACCGCAGGCGGCAGGCGGCCCGGAGACTGCATGGCGGATTCCCGCAAGATCGTGTTGTGCTCCTGCGAGGGGACCATTGCGCTCGATGCCGACGCAGTGCGCCGCGGGTGTCCCGGCGTCTCGATCGAGACCGCCCATCAATTGTGCCGAGCCGAACTCGAAAAATTCCGCGCCGCCGCGGCGGGGGGCGGCGCCATGACAATCGCCTGCACGCAGGAAGCACCGCTGTTCTCGGAAGCCGCGGGCGAGGTCGAAGGCACGGCCGGGGCGGCGGGGGCGGCCGGAGGACCAGAGGCGGAGATCGCATTCGCCAACATTCGCGAGACGGCGGGTTGGTCGACCGAGGGCGCCGCCGCCGGCCCGAAGATCGCGGCGCTCCTGGCGGCCGCCGCCGAGCCGATGCCGGCGACGCCGCTGCTCAGCCTGGAGAGC